>UMLO01036697.1_pt1 | contig 48429 bp, 43 predicted proteins | sample 1966551 | NCBI WGS metagenome assembly UMLO01 (sample SAMEA4836201, study PRJEB28245) | human gut metagenome | biome: gut microbiome; material: fecal sample | place: Denmark | collected 2008
TCGATTTGGATGCGGCTGTGTTCGCCCGTCCCGGATGCTATGCCACCCCGATCGACAACAAGTTGCAGATAGCCGCCCATGCCTATTCGGACCAGGTTCTCGAAGCCGCCCAACAGAAGAAGGCGACGCCGAAGTTCGAACGGGCCAAGAGCATGACTTTCGACGACCGGCGGATCGTCTACATATCCGGTACGGCCGCTATCCGCGGAGAAGAAAGCCTCGTAGGCGTAGGCCTCGGACGCCAGCTCCATATCACGATGGAAAACATCGGCCAGCTGATCGGTAAGGCGAAACTGAAAATGCTGCGTGTCTATCTGAAAGAGAAATCCTTCTACGAAGAAGCGCGGCAGTTGCTCGAAGGGTATAACCTGGACATTCCCATTTCTTATATGTGGGCGGATGTGTGCCGGGATGAGCTGTTGATCGAAATAGAAGGAATCGTAATCGAATAAGAACAAATATTACTAACTAAATAAACAAGAGAAAAAAATGAAAAAGAATTTGATGAAATCAGTCGCTATGGGAGCGCTTTTGCTTTCTATGGCTGCATGTTGCGGTAAGACATCTACCGGCGAATCTTCCTGCTGCTCGTCTGCAGGCGAAGGAGAATGTACCGAACAGTGCGGTGGCAACAATAAAGGTTGTAACAACAATGCTAACTGTAAAAATAATAAAGAAATGAAGTATTCAAAGAAGTACACGAATGCCGACTTCTACAAAGACGGCAAGTTCCAACAGGATGTTGCTATTGAAGCAATGAAAGACATGTTCGCGTTTTACGATGTTCCTTTCACCGAACTGATGGCTAAGGACATGTGGGTGACAGATTTCGGTCTGGGCGATTTTGAAAACGTAGGTATGGGTGGTATCTTCTGGATCAACGATCCTGAATATGGCTACTTCGCTCACGCCATCTACCTGCTTCCGGGACAGATGATCCCCGAACATGCACATGTAAAGACTAAATTCCCGGCTAAACATGAATCCTGGATGGTTGAAAAGGGATGGGTCTACAACTTCTCTGAAATTGGCGACGAGACTCCTAATGCTCCTGCCATTCCTGCTACTCACGGTGCGATCAAGAGCAAAAACTTCGTCGTGCAGCATGTGGGTGATGTTCTTCGCTTGAAAAAATTGGAATCATTCCACTTTATGATGGCTGGTCCTGAAGGTGCTATTGTTGATGAATGGGCATGCTACCATGATAATGATGGCTTGCGTTTCACCAACACAAAAGCTGCGTTATAATAAGTAATAACACCTTATAATTTATTACATGAATAAATACTATTTATTAGTATCACTCCTTCTGTCCTCTTCTGTCATGGTGTCTGCCGGACCCAAACAGAAGAAGGCGGAAACGTGGATTGATGCCTCAGTCAAAGCAAAAACGGAATTGCAGGCAAAGCTGAAGAAATCCGGAATGCCCGTCATCTCTACCTGGATGAAGCACAAGGCGAAAGCCGAACCCTTCGTGGTAGACCTGAAAGGGGTGGATAAACTGGTGCTTGTGACAGCCGGAGGTCCCGACGGTACGGACTACGACCAGGCGGTATGGGCGAATGCCCGTTTGATTAAAGCCGATGGTACAGCCGTATGGTTGGACGAAGTTCCTTACGAATATGGTGTTGCAGGTTGGGCGAAACCCAAGATGAACACGAACGCATACGATCATGAGATCGTGATTGCCGGAAAGGAATACAAACACGGTGTGTTCTGCCATGCAAACGGTACGTTAGTGTATCCGGTGGGTGGCCAGTATGTCCGTTTTGAAGCCGAAGTCGGTATCGACGACACGTCGAGTGGCGGAAGCGTGTTCTTCCAGGCATTGAATACGGTTCCGACTTTTGTGGCAGAAGAACTGAATGCTAAATATCCGGAAGAGATCGGGATGCTGGGCGCCGTGCTGGACGGCCTGGACACCTGGTTGATCACCCCGGATGCTTCTGTTGAAAAACAGGCTGTGGATAATGCGATCTCCCGGTTGAAGGACGGAGCGTACTATTCGAATATAGCCAAGCAGATCGGCAACGAAAAAGATCTCGACACGCAGATACACCAATATCTCGAACTGGTAGAGAAAGTACAGGACCTGTATACGCTTCAGTGCGATTTGGAATGGCTGAATGTGGAAGCCGTCAAATTGGCTTTTGCTGATATGAAAAAGCAGAAAGGCTATGATGCCGCCAAATACGAACCGATGCTGAACGAACTGGTCCGTCTCGAAAAGAAAGGTTTCAACGGTATCTATAACGGAGACGAACAGGCCATCGCCGATGCCAAGAAAGCGTTGGAATGCAAACGTGCCATCTTGCTCGCCAACCCGTTGCTGGATGCCGACAAGATCGTGGCTGCCCGCTTCAAAGTAGGTTCGAAAGCCCACCAGATCATGACACCTTCCTTGGGTACGCAGGCCAACAACTGGAGTAACCAGGAGTCTGCCGGCCGTTCCGGTTTCGATGCCGAGATCGTCGAACTCTCCAACCTGCGTGGCGATATACAGATGCGCCAGGTCTACAAACCGAAGAACGGTTCGTCCATCGCCGACCTCAAACTGCATTGGAACGGAGACCGCGTGATGTTCACACAGACACAGGACGACAGGCGTTGGAACATCTATGAAGTGAATCTGGATGGAACAGGCTTCAAGCCGCTTGTGGAAAACGACGAGCCGGATCTGGAGTTCTACGATGGAACTTACCTGCCCGACGGCCGTGTGATCGCCATCTCCAATATCGGTTACCAGGGCGTTCCCTGTGTGAACGGTAGCGATGCGGTCGGTAACATGGTGCTCTACAACCCGAAGGACAAGAGCATGCGCCGTCTGACATTCGACCAGGATGCCAACTGGAACCCGGTCATCATGAATAACGGCCGCGTGATGTACACCCGTTGGGAGTACACCGACCTGACCCACTACTATTCCCGTATCGTGATGCACATGAACCCTGACGGAACGGAAAACAAAGCCCTCTACGGCAGCGGCGCGATGTTCCCGAACAGTACGTTCGACGTGCAGCCGTTGCCCGGCCACGGTTCGGCTTTCGTCGGCATCATCTCCGGCCACCACGGTGTGGCACGTTCCGGCCGTCTGATCGTCTTCGACCCGACCAAGGGACGTAAGAGCACTGCCGGCATGGTACAGGAAATCCCTCATCGTAACCGTCCGATCAAGGAAGAGATCAAAGACCAGCTGGTTAATGACGTATGGCCGCAGTTCGTTAAACCGACTCCGCTGAACGACAAATACTTCCTGGTGGCAGCCAAGTTGGACCCGCATGCCTTGTGGGGACTTTATCTGGTCGATGTCTACGACAACGTGACTTGTCTGATGCAGGCTGAAGGCGAAGGCTATATCAGCCCGATCCTGGTACAGAAGACGAAGACGCCTCCGTCCATTCCCGACCGTGTGAAGCTGAACGAAAAAGAAGCCACCTTCTTTATCCAGGATATTTACGAAGGCGAAGGCCTGAAAGGAATTCCTCGCGGAACTGTCAAGTCCCTGCGCCTGCATGCCTACGAATATGCTTATGTGAAGACGAAGTCCGACCATAACTGGCACGGGATCCAGTCCGGATGGGATATCAAACGTATCTTGGGAACGGTTCCTGTCGAAGAAGACGGTTCGGTGATCTTCAAAGCTCCTGCCAATACGCCGATCTCTATCCAGCCGTTGGATAAGGATGGTGTCGCCATCCAGTGGATGCGAAGCTGGGTGACAGGCCAGCCGGGCGAAGTGGTCTCCTGTATCGGTTGCCACGAAGACCAGAACTCGATCGCGATGCCGAAGCGTGTGATCGCTTCGCAGAAAGCCCCGTCAGCCTTGACTCTGCCCGAAGGCGGAACTCGCTCTTTCACGTTCGACCTGGAAATGCAGCCGATCCTGGATCGCGCATGTATCGCCTGCCATAACGGCGAAGGAAAAGCGTTCGACCTGCGGGGTGGAAAGAAAGACAAGTTGGGCTATGGCACATCTTATCTGAACCTGCACCCGTACGTGCATCGTCAGGGTGGTGAAGGCGATATGGTTGTTTTGCAGCCCTACGAATACCATCCCAACACGAGCGAATTGGTACGCCTGCTGAAGAAAGGCCACCACAACGTGAAACTGACCGACAAGGAATGGAAGACGCTCTACAACTGGATCGACTACAACGCTCCCGACAAAGGTTACTTCAATGCAAACGTCCTGACCGAGCTTCCTTATAAAGGATTCGACCAGATCAAACGTCGTAAGGAATTGACCGACAAATATGCCAACGGAGCCGGTGTAGACTGGAAGAAAGAGATCGCCGACTATGCCGACTATCTGAAGAAGCAAGGCCCGATCACCCCGGAAATGCCTGAAAAGGCCGCTCCGGTGAAGGAAAAGGCCGTGAAGGTAAAAGGTTGGCCGTTCGGTCCTGACCGGATCAAAGAAATGCTGGCAAAGGAACCTGAAACCCGTAAGGTGGTCGAGATCGCTCCGGGCGTGAAGGTGAACTTCGTCCGTATTCCTGCCGGCGAATTCGTGATGGGTAGCTACCATGGCGAACCCGATGCCTATCCGACAGCCAAAGTGAAGATCAGCAAAGGCTTCTGGATGGCTGAACTGGAGACGACCAACGAACAGTTCCAGACCGTCTTCCCGGATCACGACAGCCGTTTCGTGGACCAGCAGTGGAAAGACCACGTGAACCAAGGTTATCCGGCCAACAAACCCGAACAGCCTGTGATCCGTGTCAGCTACAACGATGCCATGGAATTCTGCCAGAAAGTAAGCGAGAAGACAGGCCTCAAGATCACGCTTCCGACCGAAGCACAGTGGGAATGGGCTTGCCGTGCAGGTAGCGACCAGGACTTCTGGTATGGCGACATGCACACGGACTTCGGCAAGAAGGACAACCTGGCCGACAAGACGACGCTGCTGTTCGCCGTTTACGGTGTAGACCCGCAGCCGATGTCGAAGACCAACCCGTGGTACAAATACTATACCTTCCTTCCGAAAGAAGAGAGCGTAGACGACGGCAACCTGGTCCAGGTGGGCGGCAAGGCATACGAAGCCAACCCGTTCGGGCTGTACAGCATGCATGGCAACGTAGCCGAATGGACCCGTTCCGACTATGTATCGTATCCATATAATGAGAAGACGAAAGAGACATCCGAATACAAGGTGGCCCGCGGCGGTTCTTATATCGACCGTCCGAAATATGCCGCTTCCCACACGCGTAAGGCTTACTACCCGTACCAGCGTGTGTTCAATGTCGGTTTCCGTATGATCATTGAAGATTGATAAATAAATGATGTATAGATAATATCTATCAACCCAAGGAGAACACAGATGTGGCAGATTGCCACAGATTATTCCGTCAAACGATAAATCTGCGTACATTTGCCGCATCTGTGAACTCTAATAAAAAAGTAAATGAAAACAAATCTTGAAAGATTTTTCTCCTCCTTCGTAACGACGATCGTCCTGTTACTGATCTATGCCTTTGGCCTGGCCGTTGCCACTTTCATCGAAAAGTATCACGGCACAGCAGCTGCCAAAGCAATGGTTTATTATTCCCCCCTGTTTTTCCTGCTCCAATTCCTTTTGGTCGTCAACTTCATCGCGGCCACCCTCAAACACCAATACCTGAAACGTGGCAAATGGGGACTGATGCTGACTCATTTCGCCTTTATCGTCATCCTTCTCGGCGCCCTGACCTCTTTCCTTTTCGGCGAAGAAGGAATCCTGCATCTGCGTGAAGGAGAGACAAGCGACCGGATCGCTGTCCGTACTTCCGATAACACGACATTCCATACCCTGCCTTTTTCCGTTGAACTGAAGAAATTCACCTTAACCCGCTATCCCGGTTCCGCCAGTCCCTCTTCCTACGAGAGCGAAGTGATCGTCCATGTGGACGGGAAGGACCGCGAAGAACGCATCTTTATGAATAACGTGCTGGATGTAAAAGGCTATCGCTTCTTCCAGGCCTCTTACGACCAGGACGAACACGGGACCATCCTTTCCGTCAACCGCGACGTGGCGGGACGGAACATCACCTATACAGGCTATCTGCTGCTGCTCATCGGCCTGATCCTTTGTCTGGTCGGCAAGGACTCCCGCTTCATGCGCCAGAGCCGCCGCCTGAAAGAACTGCGCAAAGCGACCGGCGTGACGGTCGTGCTGCTTGCCCTCCTTGCCGTCTCGATGCAGGTGGGAGCAAAAGAAAAAACATCCCCGATGCTCGATGCCGTGCAGAAATATGCGGTCAGCCCGGAACATGCCGCCCGCTTCGGCGCCCTCCCGGTCCAGTCGGGCAACGGCCGTATGATGCCGGTCAACACGTTTTCTTCCGAGATTCTCCGTAAGCTCCATAAGTCGGACAAGATCGGCAAGCTCAATTCCGACCAGTTCCTCCTGAGCCTCCTGGCCATGCCGGATATGTGGATGCGCATTCCCTTTATCGCCCTCTCCAATCCCGAACTGGCAGCCCGCTATGGCCTGACGGACGGCGAGTGCGCCTATATCCAGGTCTTCGACGACAACGGCAACTACAAGCTGCAGGAGAAGCTCGAAGAAGCCTACAACAAGATGCCTGCCCAGCGCACGCGCTTCGACAAGGACCTGATGAAACTGGACGAACAACTGAACATCTTCCATCAACTGATCAACTACCAGATGCTGAACCTCTTCCCAAAAGAAGACGATCCGAACCATAAATGGTACGCACCCGGCGACGACCTTTCCGCCTTCAGCGGCAAAGACTCCATGTTCGTCTCCCGCATCTTCGAGTGGTATTTGGGCGAAGTGCAGGAAGCCCTGAAAAGCGGCGACTGGGCGAAAGCCGACGAAGTGGTCGGCATGATCGACACCTACCAGCAAGCCAAGAACAAGACACTCGATATCAGTCCGAAGCGTATGCAGACCGAGTTGAAGTATAACAGGATGGATGTCTTCCGCTATTGCAAGATCGGCTACCTGGTCCTGGGCGGGCTCCTGTTGGTCCTGTCCTTCGCGATGTTGTTCCGCCGGAGCCGTTGGATGAAGATTGCCGCCTGGCTGATAGGGATCGGTGTGCTGGTCGTCTTCCACTACCACATGTTCGGTATGGGGATGCGCTGGTATATCGGAGGCTATGCCCCCTGGAGCAACTCCTACGAGACGATGGTCTACGTGGGGTGGGCGACCGTCCTCGCTGGCCTCTTGTTCGTGCGTCGCAGCACGATCACCCTCGCACTGGCCACCCTCTTCGGCGGTATCATCCTCTTCGTGTCCGGCCTGAACTGGATGGACCCGGAGATCAACCCGCTCGTCCCGGTCCTGAAATCGCCGTGGCTGATGTTCCATGTGGCAGTCATTGTCGCCGCTTACGGCTTCTTCGGCATCAGCTGCCTGATCGGGCTGACCGATATGGTGATGATGTCCATTGCCGGGAAGAAGAACAAAGAGATGTTGAAAGCCCGTATCACCGAACTGAGCATCGTGAGCGAGATGGCGCTCTGGATAGGGCTTGCCCTGATGACCGTCGGCACTTTCCTCGGAGCCGTCTGGGCAAACGAGTCCTGGGGCCGTTACTGGGGGTGGGACCCGAAGGAGACCTGGGCGTTGATCACGATGGTCGTCTATGCCGTGGTGACCCATCTCCACCTGGTGAAACGCCTGTACAGCCTGTGGCTCTTCAACCTGGCGTCCGTGGTTGCGTTCGCCTCCGTGCTGATGACTTTCTTCGGGGTCAACTATTTCCTGAGCGGAATGCATTCATACGGTCAAAATGATAACGTGAACGGGATATTCACCTATCTTTATATCGCCTTGGGAATAGTCGTCATCCTGGCTGTCCTTTCCTACAGGAAATGGAAAACAAAGATGTAAAGCATAGAGGTTTTGGATTTGAGAGAACTGATAACAAACAAATATAATACAAACACTTAAAATTAATTAGTCATGAGAACATTTAATCACGTCGGTATCGTAACGACAGAAAAAGTAGAAGGAGCAGTGTATAACGAAGGTTTGAAAGTTTGGTTGACAGACTACAACAAAAGCCCGAACCGCATCGAATTCCTGAAATTCGAAGAAGGAAGCTGCCTGCCCGAACTGGTACAGAAACAAGGACACATCGCCTATGTCGTTCCTTCTTTGGAAGAAGAACTGAAAGGCAAGAAAGTGATCTTCGCCCCGGCTGTATGCGACGAACACCTGACGATCGCATTCATCGAAGAAGAAGGCATCGCCATCGAAATCATGGAGATCAAATAAGAGATACATATTAATAACATTAAATAAAGGAGGAAAAATACCATGTCAGACATCAAGACAAAATTTATAAATGATCCCGAACAGATAACCCCCGAATTGTTGGAAGGGTATGTATTGGCCTATCCGGACCAGGTTAAGTTGGGAGGCGAGAACATCGTCGTACGTGCCAATCCGAAGAGCGAAGACAAAGTGGCTATCGTGACGTTGGGCGGCTCCGGCCACGAACCTGCCTTGAGCGGCTTCGTAGGCGAAGGCATGCTGGACTGCTCCGTTGTGGGCGATATCTTTGCCGCTCCCGGCGCACAACGCCTGTTCCAGGCTCTGCAACTGATGAAACGCGAAGCCGGCATCCTGCTGGTTGTCCTGAACCACTCCGGCGACGTGATGAGTGCGAACATGGCTTGCCAGTTGGCTGAACGTGTCGGCATCAAAGTGAAACAAGTATTGACCCACGACGATATCAGTGCCGGTATCGACGCCGATGTCAACGACCGTCGCGGTCTGGCCGGATGCGTTCCTTTGTATAAGATCCTGGGCGCTGCATCCGAAGAAGGCAAGACACTGGACGAACTGGTCGAAATCGCCGAACGCTATAACAAGAACGTCGCTACCCTGGCCGTAGCCATGCGCTCTTGCACGCATCCGCAGAACGGCGGAACGATCACCGACCTGCCCCAGGGCATCATGGAGATCGGTATGGGACAGCACGGCGAAGGCGGTGGCGGACAGAAACCGCTCGTATCGGCCGACGCTACGGCAGCCGAAATGGTAGACCTGCTTTGCCAACAGCTCAAACCGAAAGCCGGCGACAAGATGATGCTTATCATCAACGGTGTGGGAGCGACTACCCACATGGAACTGAACATCATCTTCCGCAAAGCCTACAAAGAACTGGAAGCCCGCGGCCTTCAGGTTGTCGTAAGCCGTATCCAGGAAATCCTGACCGTACAGGAACAGGCCGGTTTCCAGATGATCATGGCCATCCTCGACGAAGACCATATCGACTATCTGAAAAACAAACGTGCTGATGCACCTTACTGGACAACAATCGGTAAATAAACAAAATATGAAACAACTGACAATCGAAAACTTCAAGGCGATGCTCGACACCGCCTTGAAGAATATCAAGGAGCGCGAAGACGAATTTTCTAAACTGGACGCTGTCATCGGCGACGGCGACCATGGCCAGGCAATCGTGACCGCCATGTCCGCCATCGTGGCTACGGCCAAGAAAGGGACGGAATTCAAAGCCATGCTGAACGACATGGGCTTTGACGTCATGTTGCAGGTAAGCGGTTCCACCAGTACGCTCTTAGGCGCCTTCTTCCTCGGCATGAGCGACCATGCTTCCGGAACGGAGCTGGATGCAGCCGGAGTGAAAGCCATGTTTGCCGGCGGCCTTGCCAACGTGCAGAAACAGACGAAAGCCCAGAAAGGCGACAAGACCATGATGGACGCCCTGATTCCTGCCGTCGAAGCGATCCAGGCCTGTCCTTCGGACGACATCAAGGAGATCCTCGAAGCCGGTGCGAAAGCCGCCCTTGCCGGTGCTGCTTCGACCGTGGAGATGAAAGCCAACTTCGGTCGTGCCCGCAACTACGGCGAACGCTCCATCGGCTATGCCGACAGCGGTGCCACCTCCTGGAGCTGCATGTTCGAATCGTTCGCGCAAGCACTGTAAAGATTTATGATTTATGATTTATGATTTATCACCGACGCATAAATCATAAATCATAAATCGTAAATTCCCAAATCATAAATTATAAATCATAAATCAAAAATTCTATGGCAGATATGGATGGGTTCAGAGAAGCGAATAACTTCGGCTTCGGACAAACTACCCAATTTGACAATTTTCATGTAAAAGGCGCTTCCAACCTCCCTTGGGGTATGAAAGACCGCCTCTCTCGTATCTTCAACCCGAAAACGGGCCGTGCCGTCATGTTGGCATTCGACCACGGGTTCATCATGGGTCCGACTTCAGGTTTGGAACGTATCGACCTGAACATCGTTCCCCTTGTGCAGTATGCCGACTGTATCATGTGTACGCGCGGTATCCTGCAGACTTCCATTCCCGCTAACATCAACAAACCCGTTTGCCTCCGTTCGGATGCCGGTTCGACGATCCTGACCGAGCTGAACCGCAACGTCCTGATCGATATCGAAGATGCGATCCGCTACAACGCCTCCGCCATGGCCGTTATGTTCTCTGCCGGCGACGGCGAACAGGAAGCCCTCACGGCAGCCAACCTTGTCGAAGCAGTCGACCTGGGCAACCGCTACGGTATCCCCGTCATGGGTGTGACGGCTGTCGGCAAACAGATGGCACGCGACTCCCGCTACTTCGCACTCGCTTCACGCGTATGTGCCGAAAACGGAGCCTCCATCGTGAAGACCTACTACTGCGAAGGCTTCGAGAAAGTAGCCGCCTCCTGTCCGGTTCCCGTTGTGATCGCCGGTGGAAAGAAACTGCCCGAAAAGGAAGCACTCGAACTCTGCTACAACGCTGTCAACGACGGTGCAGCCGGTGTCGATATGGGACGCAATGTCTTCCAGAGTGAAAACCCGGCCGCGATGATCCAAGCCGTACACGCTGTCGTTCACGAAGGCCTGACACCTGAACAGGGTTTCGAAATGTTCAAGGATTTACAGAAATGATGAGCCGATCGATTCATTGATAAATTATTAAGTATGCATAAGCTATTTACATACCTCTGTTCCGCACTGTTGTTGGTGACCGCTACCTCTTGCGAGAAGAAGACAGAAAAATTGCTGTTGGGCGGTTCCGGCTGGAACAAGATCGTGATCATCGACAAGGACACCAAGCAGATAGAGTGGGAGCATCCCCTTGAAAAAGGCTGGGAATGCAACTCGGCAGTCGCCACCCCCGACGGAAACATCCTCTTCGCCTATGCCAGGGGAGCGAAACTGATCGACCGCAATCACCGGGAGATATGGAACATTGCCGCCCCCGATACCTGCGAGATGCAGACCGCCCGCGTGTTGCCCGACGGCAACTACCTCTTGGGTTGGGTAGGCCATCCGGCCGTTATCATGGAAGTGAGCCCGGCAGGCGATATCCTGTCGCGTACCGAATACGAGACAGGCATCGACCATCCGCACGCCCAGTTCCGCCAACTGAACAAGAATGCCCGCGGCAACTACCTGATGCCCCTCTTTGCCACCTCCGACGTGCGCGAGCTCTCTCCTGAAGGCGAAGTGGTGAAGATCACCCGCCTCGAAGGAACGCCTTTCACCACATTGGAGTTGGACGGCGGTAACTATTGGGTAGCCTGTGGCGACGGTCATTCCCTGATGGAAGTGAACCTCGACAACGGCGAAGTGGCCCGTCGCTTCGGTGAAAACGATATCGATGGCGTCCGCCTGTTCTTCGTTGCCGGACTGCTTCCGGCAAAGGATGGCGGCCTGTACGTCTGCAACTGGCAAGGACACGACAAGAATGCCGTAGAGGCCAAGAGCCCCCAGGTATTCGAGATCAACGATAAAGGAGAAGTTATCTGGAGTCTGAACGACAACGGAAAGTTCGGTATGATTTCTACGATTAGCACGATAGAATAAAGAAGACCTTCTCTTTTGCTTTTTCAGGGCGGTGTTGTCAAAACAGCCTTGTTCCCGCGTCAGCGTGGGAGACAAGTACGTTTTGACGATACCGCCCTAATTCGTATCCATACGTAATCCCCTTTTCCTGCCCCTTCGAAAAGAAGAACGAAACCATCCCCCCATACGAAACTCCCACAACAAAAAAATGACTACCGAAAACGTACGTTTTCGGTAGTCATTTTGACGGAGCAAATATACTTAAAATATTTGAAATCAGAAAACTTTGTTTGTCTTTTATTTTTCTGTTTATCAATCTGATCGATCCGATAAGACGTCGTTTCTTGAAAACCAACGGTTAACAATCTTTTATAAATAAAATGACTAAAAAAAACGTACGTTTTCATTAGTCATTTTGAAGATGCTTAATCTTCATGTAGTCAGAACGTTATGTCTTCATTTCTTATGGGACTGACGGACTTTTGTATAGGGTAGATTGAATGTTAATTAGTTTAAAATCAGCGTTTTACCGAAAACGGTTAACAAAGAAAAAAGCAAAAACGATCATCTTTCCTTTTCAAACGGCAGAATAAAGAGCAAGCGGAATAATTTTATTTAGAAATAGTCTAAATAAAATTTGAAATAAAACTTTTTCAATAAATAAAGATAATCAATCGGTATATGATCGGTGAAAAACGGTATGTATCCGCTTGTGATAAAAAGAAAAATATTCTTGTGAATATAAGTTTAAATTTGGATTATCACGTGATTATCATATGTTTTTGAAAGATACTTGTACTGCCTATCAATTAGGCAGTTAAGATTATAAAAAAATGAATATCGAAGATTTTTTGTATCTTTGTCTTACTGAAATAAAAATGTTATTTGTCGTCCGAAATAGGCGTTCTTCCGCCTATGATATTTTGTGCGGGATGCACAAAATATCATAGGCGTTCTTCCGCCTATGATATTTTGTGCGGGATGCACAAAATATCACAATTTCTAAACGATTTAATGACATTTATCTCGGGAGATCGGTGCCAAAGCAAGTCAAGTACGTTACCCATTAATGGGACTGACGAGCTTTCGTGTGGAACTATTAATACTTTAATCATATGAAAATCAACTATTTATTATCGAGGCTGACGCGGAAAAAGTACATTAATCGATGGGTAATTCTTTTGATAGACCTGTTCCTTTCTGTTTTTTCGACCGTCACATCCTTGGCTCTGATCAGTTACATTTTAGATTGCGATTATTCAAATCAGACAGTATTCAGCGTATTCCTGGCATCGGTCTGTTGCAGCCTTGTCAGTTTTTTTATATGCCAGACCTATAAAGGAATCATCCGTCACTCTGCTTTCACCGAGACCGGGCGTATCGCCATGGCCTCTTCCCTGAAAGGAGCGATCATCCTGCCGACCCTCTTTTTGATAACCGATGTTTTCACCTTCCGAGGCTTCCTGCTGGGAAGCATCATCGATTTCTTTCTCACCTTCTTTATCCTGACGATTTTCCGTGTCTTCCTCATTACCGCCTATACCTTTGTAGTGAGCAGCATGACATCCCGCAGCAAAGACAAAATCTTTATTTTCGGCTATGATAAATCCTATCCGTCACTCTTGAACGAAGCGTTCTTACGCGAAAACTCATCCTACCAGGTTGAAGGCTTTCTCCGTTTCGGAACGCGGATCTCCATGCGTATAGGCAACTATAAAGTCTATTTCATATCCGACCAGGCCGAGTTCAACCGCCTGATGAACCTCCATAACATCAAAGCCATTCTCTTCACCGACTATAAGGTCGTCAAAGAAGAAAGCGAACGTCTGGTCCGTTTCTGCGAGAAGAAGAAGATCCGCATGTTGCTCCTGCCCTCCGTCGACGAGCTCCGTGGAGGCAAGATACAGTTGCACTCCCTTCCCGAAGTCCGTGTCGAAGACCTGTTAGGACGCGAAGAGATCCGCATCAACATGACCGAGATCGCCAATTCGTTGAAAGGCAAAGTCGTTTTGGTCACCGGAGCCGCCGGTTCCATCGGCAGCGAGCTCTGTCGCCAGCTTTGCCGGTTCGGCCTGAAGCAATTGGTTCTGTTCGACAGTGCCGAAACCCCGATGCACAACATCCGGTTGGAACTGGAAGAGAAATTTCCCGATGTCGAGTTCGTCCCCGTCATGGGAGATGTCCGCATGATCCACCGTGTCGAGAACGTCTACCAGCGTTTCCATCCCCAGATCGTCTTCCATGCAGCCGCCTACAAGCATGTGCCCCTGATGGAAGAGAACCCCTGTGAAGCCGTCCATACGAATGTCTACGGCACGCGCAACGTGGCCGATATGGCAGTCAAATACGGAGTGGAGAAGTTCGTCATGGTCTCGACCGACAAAGCCGTCAACCCGACCAACGTCATGGGTGCCTCCAAACGCCTGGCAGAGATGTACGTGCAAAGCCTGAGCGTCGCCATCAGCAAAGGCCGCTACCCCGGTAAGACCCGCTTCATCACCACCCGTTTCGGCAACGTCTTGGGAAGCAACGGATCCGTCATACCCCGTTTCCGCGAGCAGTTGGCAAAGGGCGGTCCCCTGACCGTCACCCATCCCGACATCATCCGCTACTTCATGACGATCCCCGAAGCCTGCCGTCTGGTCCTGGAAGCCGCCTTTATGGGCAAAGGCAACGAAATCTTCGTGTTCGACATGGGGACCCCCGTGAAGATAGCCGACCTGGCACGCCGCATGATCGAGCTTGCCGGCCTTGTCCCCGGTAAAGACATCGAGATCAAATACACCGGCCTCCGTCCGGGCGAAAAGCTCTACGAAGAACTCTTGGCAACCAAAGAAAACACCCTGCCTACTGAAAACGAAAAGATCTTCCGTGCCCAAGTCCGCGAATACGACTACGAAGACATCTGCACGGTCATCACCCCCCTGATCGATCTTGCAGTCCGAGTCGACAAGATGGGCACCGTCCGAATGATGAAAGGAATCGTCCCCGAGTTCAAAAGCAAGAATTCAGTCTACGAAGCTCTCGACAAAGAATAAAATCTCTATCTTTGTCACAAAAGAGTTCTGAATGCGTTTAAATTCGAAAGAAATACAGTCCATAGTCCGGATTGCCAAAGAAATCTATGGCGAGGATGTATCCGTCTACCTGTTCGGCTCCCGTACCGACGATACGAAACGAGGAGGCGATATCGATCTCTTGATCCGGACAGAATCCCCTAAAAAAGGAATATTGGACCGTATTCGGATGAAAGCCCGTCTGAAGCAAACATTAGGCGATCAGAAAATCGACATAATCGGCGATTACGAAAACTCCGCCGTCACCGTAGAAGCCCAAACAACAGGAATACGTTTGCTATGACAATGAATTCAGCCCGATAGCCTTGATTAGAAAAAGTTGAATAACTTTCTGCTTACATTTTTTGCGGCATTGTCCATCCTCTGTTTTCTCGGAGGCTGTTATGCCGATGGCGTATGTATCTGGCTATCCTTTCTGACATTGTCGATTTGGCCGATATTGGCAGGCACCCTGTTGTTGCTGCCGATACAATTATTCACCAAGAAGAAATGGAAAAGCATAGTCCCACTGTTGGCGGTCCTGCTTCACGCAGAATACCTGTCAGCCGTTTATCAACCCCCATATTGGAATAGACCGGCTGCCGTCCCACAAGAAGGAACCCCGCTGACCGTAGTCACCTACAATGCCAGCCATTTCTATTGGAACAAAAAGTACACCATGAACGAAGCCGCCGCTTATATCAAGAAGCAGCAACCCGATATCATCTGTTTCCAGGAAGCCCCCGATAACGGCTATTACCACCCGGACAGCATCCGGCAAGCCTTTGCCTATGCACCCTACCGGTCTATCAGCCGGCGCACGGACCATTCGCCCGTAGCGATCTATAGCCGCTATCCGATCCATCAGGTAAAGACAGCCTATTACAAAAACTCCTGGAACATGTCGATGATAGCCGACATACGGATAAACGATCGCCACCTTCGTGTGATCAACAACCATTTCGAGACCACCAGCGTCAATGCCTATCGCGGCATCATCACTGCCCCCGGCAAGACCCTGAAAGTCCGTGCCAAAGCCGCCAAAGATTTGATTCTGAAAATGAAAGACAACTACCGGAAACGAGCCGATCAAGCCGATTCGATCCACGCCGAGATCGAACGCTCCCCATATCCGGTCCTTGTCTGTGGCGACTTCAACGACACCCCCGCTTCCTACACCTACCGTCAGATCCGAAAAGGCCTGACAGACGGTTTCCGTGATTGCGGAAGCGGCTACCAATACACATTCCGGCAGTTATACAAACTCTGGCGCATCGACTACGTTTTCTATTCGAAACCGTTAAAAGGCCATGAATGCTACTCCCCGGAAAAATCTTATAGCGACCATAATATGGTTGTTTGGAAAGGAATAATGATATAAAAATTCAAACATCTAAAATGATAAAAAAGAAAGTCTTTATCATAGGAAACGGATTTGATTTGGATTTAGGTTGGAAAACCAGATATTCAGATTTTGTAGAGAGTCCGTATGGGAAATTTATAAAAAATTATTTGCATGCTGGTTTGGCCGATTTTTTAGATCGTAAGAGTCAAATGACGAAATGGTTTGACTTGGAAATGGCATTGCGAGAGTATGCTTCCACGAAATATTCAGGTAATAAAATTATTCGCCAAAATGATCACGAGGTATTTGAAGTATTGACAAATAAGTTGATGGATTATCTTTATGAAGAACAGAAAAAGCCTATTAATACAGATTCGGTGGCAGCCAAAGTTTTTCGGAGTATTATTGAGAATGGCTTTTTTACTTCCATTTATACATTCAATTATACCAATTTGGGGTTAATAGCCAAACAGTTGGATTTAGATACTATTTCGTTTGAATACGTACATGGCAGTATTGAGAAGCGAAGTGCTATTTTAGGAGTAGAAGATAAAACAGATTTGCGTCCAGGTTATTCATTCCTATATAAAACCTTTAATCGGTATTATGAATCCCATCATATTCAATATGATATGGCAGAAGCAGATGAAATTGTCTTTTTTGGACATTCATTAGGTCGGAATGATTATCATTATTTCCAACAATTGTTTCGAACGCAGAGTTCAGAGAACTTGCAACGTGCTAATTCCAAGCGAATCACTATCTTTACTTATGATGATGCTTCCCGGATTGGTATTTTGGAACAGCTTCGTGAAATGAACGATAGAAACACCAACCTGTTATTCAGCCTAAATGATTTTCAGTTCATTTGTACAAAAGAAAATATAACGGATGAAGAGCGTTTGAGACGTTTTTTAGATCATTTAGCCAAAGATAGCTTAGCAGAAAAACGTAGACAGGCACAAATACTTATATAATAATAATTTAATCATCATATAATCATGAAAATTGCAATAGCAGGAACAGGTTATGTAGGTCTTAGTATAGCGACCCTTTTGGCTCAACACCATCAAGTGACGGCCGTGGATGTTATACCTGAGAAAGTGGATATGCTCAATCATAAGCAATCACCGATTCAAGATGAGTATATTGAAAAGTATTTGGCTGAAAAACCATTGGATTTGACAGCCACGCTCGATGGAGCAAAAGCCTATCGCGATGCAGACTTTGTCGTGATAGCGGCACCTACCAATTACGATCCTGTCAAGAACCATTTTGATACCCACCATATCGAAGAGGTGATCGATCTGGTGTTAAGTGTCAATCCCGATGCCGTTATGGTGATTAAATCCACCATTCCGGTAGGCTATTGCCGTAGCCTGTATGTCAAGTATGCAAGCAAGGGCATAAAGAAGTTCAATCTGCTGTTCTCTCCGGAGTTTCTCCGCGAAAGCAAAGCACTCTATGATAATCTTTACCCAAGCCGCATAATTGTAGGCACACCCAAGATAATCAGCAACGATCAGTTTGGAGAGGAGAACGAAGCGATCAAAGCCGTTGCCGATATCCCGGCACTGGAAAAGGCCGCCCATACATTTGCCTCTCTTTTGCAGGAAGGTGCTATCAAAGAAGACATCCCCACGCTTTTTATGGGAATGAAAGAAGCCGAAGCCGTAAAACTCTTTGCCAACACCTACCTTGCCCTTCGCGTAAGCTATTTCAATGAATTGGATACATACGCTGAAATGAAAGGTTTGGATTCAAAAGCAATCATCGAAGGCGTAGGCCTTGACCCCCGTATCGGAACGCACTACAACAATCCATCTTTCGGTTACGGTGGCTACTGCTTACCCAAAGACACGAAACAATTGCTCGCCAACTATCAAGACGTCCCCCAAAACATGATGTCAGCCATAGTGGAATCCAACAAGACCCGTAAGGACTACATAGCAAATGCAGTGCTGCACAAGGCGGGATATTATGCTGAAAACGGTCAGTGGGATGCAAGCAAGGAACAGAATTGTGTCATCGGTGTATACCGTTTGACGATGAAATCCAATTCGGACAACTTCCGTCAGTCAGCCATTCAAGGTATCATGAAGCGCATCAAAGCAAAAGGTGCGGAAGTGATCATTTATGAGCCGACCCTTGAAGACGGCACCACATTCTTTGGCAGTAAAATCGTTAACAACCTTGATGAATTCAAGCTACAGAGCAAGGCCATCATTGCCAATCGTTTTGACGACTGCCTGAAAGATGTGGAAAGTAAAGTCTATACGCGAGATATTTTCAGAAGAGATTAAGATATGGTAGAGTATAATGTAAATCTTGAAGGCAAGACAGTCCTTGTGACAGGTGCCGCCGGTTTTATCGGTAGCAACCTTGTCAAGCGTCTTTTTCAGGATGTTCAGAACATCAAAGTTATCGGTATAGACTCTATCACCGACTACTATGATGTCAACATCAAATATGAACGCCTGAAAGAAATCGAGTCATTGAATCGTGATTGGACATTTGTGCATGCATCTATAGCCGATAAAGACGTAGTGGAAAAGATATTCACGGAAAATGATATTGCAGTTGTTGTGAATCTTGCAGCCCAGGCAGGAGTCCGTTATAGCATCACTAATCCCGATGCCTATATCCAAAGCAACCTCATAGGCTTCTACAACATACTCGAAGCCTGTCGTCACCACGAAGTGGAACATCTCGTCTATGCTTCCTCTTCATCTGTGTATGGCAGCAATAAGAAAGTACCCTATTCAACAGACGATAAGGTCGATAACCCGGTCTCTCTTTATGCTGCCACCAAGAAAAGCAATGAACTTATGGCTCATGCCTACTCTAAGCTATACAACATACCATCAACAGGTCTGCGTTTCTTTACCGTTTACGGTCCGGCTGGCCGTCCCGATATGGCCTACTTCAGCTTCACCGATAAACTCGTGAAAGGCGGAACCTTCAAGATTTTCAACTACGGCAATTGCAAACGCGACTTCACCTATGTGGATGATATCGTAGAAGGCGTTGTCCGTATAATGCAGCACGCACCTGAAAAGCAGAATGGTGAAGATGGCCTGCCAATACCCCCGTACAAAGTGTATAACATCGGCAATAGTCACCCTGAAAACCTTCTTGAGTTTGTAACCATCCTCCAAGAAGAGCTTGTCCGTGCAGGAGTACTTCCCGAAAACTACGACTTCGAAGCACATAAAGAACTTGTACCAATGCAGCCGGGCGATGTACCTGTAACTTATGCAGATACAACACCTTTGGAGCAAGACTTTGGTTTTAAACCTTCAACATCGTTGCGTGAAGGTTTACATTGTTTTGTTAAATGGTATAAAATGTTTGCAAATAGAATGAATTCTAATTCAAATTAAACACTAACTAATAAATGGAAACAATGAGTGATCTAACGTCTGATAAATTGAAAGCAATTGAAAAGCAAATTGACATACAGAAAAAATCGGTTGCTTTTGATATGCGAGAGCCGACAATTGAATTGTATGTCAATAAATATCTTAAGGATATAGAGAAAGATGATAATGAGATTTTTGTACCGGATTACCAGCGAGAATTTGTATGGGATATAAAACACCAATCACGTTTTATAGAGTCATTATTTTTGGGTCTTCCAGTTCCTTTTATTTTTACAGCAGAGATAAAAGAAACCGGAAGACTGGAAATAGTAGACGGTTCACAACGTATTCGTACTATGGCAGCCTATCTTAATGATGAACTTGTGTTGAAAAATCTTGAAAAGTTGACAGAGTTGAATAATACGAAATTTTCTCAATTATCTTCTGCACGGCAAAGGCTGTTCAAAAATATAGCTATAAGAATGGTCGTTTTATCGGCTGACGCAACGGAGGAGGTGAGAAAAGAAATGTTTGATAGAATTAATACAAGTAGTGTACCACTACTTCCGATGGAAACGAGACGGGGTATATATCGTGGAAACTTTACAAACTTTATTATAGAATTAGCCAAGAATCAACAATTTAAAGATCTTTGCCCTGTTACTAAGTATTTTGAAAACCGACGTGAAGAGGAAGAATTATTATTGCGTTTCTTTGCATTCAGTGATTGCTATCCGAATTTCAGTCCTGTTGAATCAAAAGGTGTTGCAAAGTTTTTGGATGCATATTTAGAGAATAAAAATAAAAACTTTACAGAGAAAGAAAGAGCAGAAAAAACAAAAGCTTTCAAATTAATGATAGACTTTATTACTCGGACTTATCCAAATCAAGGTTTTACTAAAAAACCAGGAACAAGTGGAATCTCCAAACCTTATTTTGAAGGAATTTCTATAGGTGCATATTTAGCATTAAAGGAGAATCCTGAAATTTCGGCTGTTATCCCAAATGGTTTAATTGTTGATAAGGAGAATAGGAATGAGTTCTATAAATCAATTGAAGGACGATATAAAACTCATACGAGTCAAAAGATATTAAATCGTATAAATATAGTAAAAGAGGCTTTCTTAAATGATACTCATAGATGAATACAAACAGCGTGTTAAGGACATAAAAGCTTTTTATGAGATATTATGGTTTATTGATAATGTGGAAACTTATAAAAATAGACCAATAATGGATACCAATTCCTCAAGTAGTTTGCTTTTGACAAGAAATATGCAACAATGTCTAAGAGCTGAAACTATATTAGTATTGTATAATTTAATTGAATCTACTTTTTCTAATTGTATTTTATATATATATGATAATATTAAAGATGAGAAAATATGCTATGAAAAATTAATACCTGCATTACGTAAAGTTTGGTTTCGAGATAAGATACATTCAAAGTTAAGTTTGGATAAAGCTAGAAATATATCTCAATCAATAGCAGATAGCTTAACATCAAAAATGATAGAGTTTAATGGTCTTCCAAGTGATGTTTCTGGCAATTTAGATTTGCGGAAAATTATAACCATTAGTAAAAATTTAGGAATGACATTGGGAAATATCCCTGATGTAGAAAGGACAGGAAATATTCTTTTGAGTATAAAGAACAAGAGAAATGAACTTGCACATGGCGATAGATCTTTTTCGGCAGTGGGTGCATTACTTACTTATAAGGAATTACTTGAATACCGAGATAAAACGTTGATTTTTTTGAATTTTGTCATAGACAAATATCAGAATTATGTCGCTTTTAAAAAGTTTAGATTATAGTTGTAAATAAAATGAAGTTATATAAACTTATAATAAAGAATTTTAGGGGCTTAAAGGGAGAAAAAAATGAAATTAAGTATAAGGAGTCTAATATACTATTCTTGATAGGGCAGAATAATGTAGGAAAGTCTACATATCTGAGAGCATATGAGTATTTTGTTAATCCCAAACAAGTGGTTGATATAACTGATTTTTATGATCAAAATACTACGATTCCTATTGAAATGGAAGGTTGGTTTATCAAGGAGGAACAAGATGATGAAGATGATACTTATAAATTAAAAGATCCAGAATGGGTATCTAAATGGGCAAATGTAGAAAATATAATCAAGATTAAGAAAATTTGGAATGATTCAGGGAAGAGTTTTGAAAAGTATACATATTCACCGAGAGAGAATGAATGGGTGAAAAATGGTTTTGGTGGTTTTGACTCTCTTTTTACGAATGCTGCTCCCGAACCAATTGCTATAAATGCAATGGAGGATGAGAAAACACTGAATGAAAAGGTGAATAAGTTGATGCAAGATCGCTACTTGAAACAAGTTCGTATTAAACATCCAGATCTTTATAATGGCCTAATAGAAAAAATTCAGCAATTGGAAAAAGCAATTATTGGAACTACTGAAATACAAAAACTCAATGCAGAATTGAATAAACACTTTCAATCTGTATTCTCTAATCTCTCATTACGTATTGAAGCTAACAATGTTTCTAATATTAAAATTGAAGACTTGTTTAAAAAGAATCATACAATAAATGTAGACCGACCCAATGTAGTTCGTAAGGAAAGTTTTCTTCAAAACGGTCATGGCATCATCAGACAAGCTCTATTTAATTTTGTGACATTTTTAAAGGATATCTCCACTGGAACAACAAAAGAATATTTGATTCTTTATGAAGAACCAGAACTTTTTTTACACCCTAAGGTCGCTTTCAAATTGAGAGAGTGTCTTTATGATTTAGCGAATAATAGTCCTTATCAGATACTTTGTGCCACGCATTCGCCATTGATGATAGATGTCTCACGTCCTCATTCTTCTTTGATTCGTGTTGTGAAAGACGGGAATGAAAATACTCAAACATATCAAGTTGGTGAAGATCTGTTCAATAAAGATGAAGAACGAAAGGAATGCGTTCAAATGATTAATCGTTTCAATCCTCATATTTGTGAAGTTTTTTATGCAGATAAAGTTATACTTGTGGAAGGTGATACGGAGGCGATAGTTTATAGAGCTTTACTCAAACATTTCTATTCAAATGAAGAGGTTTTTGTTCTTAATACTGGTTCAAAAAATAATATTCCATTTTTTCAAGAGATATTGACAGCATTCCGTATAGAGCATTATGTAATTCATGATATTGATACAGAATACAATAAGGATGATAGACGTAATTCAGCATGGATGTTAAATCAAAAAATAGGGGATTTAGTAGAGTATGCAAATAAAGTTATGCCTGGTTTAGCAAGACGTTATGTGCATAACGCTAATTTTGAAAATGCTCACAAATACAAATTACTTGCTGGTAAGAATAAGCCGTTGCAAGCTTCAAAATTTGTGAATAGAATTATTTCTGGTCAAATAGTCGAACCTGATTGTAAAAAGTGGCTTGATGATATTATGGGGGGAAAAAAGATAGTGCATGATATGAACTATATAAATAGTATAAAGAAGAATTTTAATGATATCAAGAATGACGAGAAAGACTATATGTCACTAGATGATGAAAACAAAATAGAAAAATAAGTATATTTCTGACTCCTAATAGTAACTTTTACATAGTTATATATATGCTTTTCATAATAGTTATGTCCTTTTTTATCTTTAGAAGTAGAAACTTATACTATGTATAAATGTTAGAAGAATCTATTTTTATGTTGAGTTTTTCAAAGAAATAAGTCTTGATTAAGTACTAACTGATTTAAGAGAAAATTGTAGAGAATTATGATTGATAATAAAATAATAGTAAAAAATACATTGCTATTATATGGCAGAATGTTCATAAACCTATTTGTTGGCATATATACAAGTCGGGTTATTTTGAACGCTTTGGGGTTTACTGATTATGGTATATACAATTTGGTTGGAGGAATAGTTGCAATGTTGTCATTCTTAAATGTTGGTATGACTGGTGCATCACAGCGTTTTCTTTCTTATGAGTTAGGGTTGGGAAATGAGATTTCATTGAAAAAAGTATTTTGTACTTCTATCATGACTCATTATGTGATAGCACTAATTGTTATTGTTTTTATGGAAACAATAGGTCTCTGGTTTGTTAATTATAAACTAGTGATACCAGAAAGTCGCATGTTTGCAGCTAATTGGGTTTTCCAATGTAGTATAATTACATCTGCAATTTCAATTATTAGTGTTCCATATAGTTCATGTGTTGTTGCACATGAAAAAATGGGCCAATTTGCATATATAAGTTTGTTAGAAACATTCGCGAAATTAGCTATTGCTGTAATTATCTTGTATTCGTCATTTGATAGACTTGTTATTTATTCAAGTTTAATACTTGGTATACAGATTCTAGTACGATTTATTTATACCATTTATTGCAAACGTAATTTTAAAGAATGTACATTTTCTTTTTATTTTGAGAAAGAACTTTTACAGAAAATGTTTGCTTTTGCAGGTTGGGGATGTATTGGTAATATGGGGTTTGCTTTAAAAGATCAACTATCCAATGTTATACTTAATTTATTTTTTGGAACGACAATAAATGCAGCAAGAGGTATAGCAACACAAGTTAATGGTATTATAAGTGGATTTGCTATGAATTTTACAATGGCAATGAATCCACAAATTACTAAACAATACGCTGTAGGCAATATAGAAAGCAGTAAACAATTAGCAATGTCAGGATCAAAATATACTTTTTTTTTATTAGCTATGGTAACTATTCCTTTTCTTATCAATGAGCATTATATATTGCGTTTGTGGTTAGGATCTGTTCCAGATAATACAGATATATTTGTTTGCATTATACTCATTGCAACATTGATTTATTCAATGTCTCATACCATTTCTAACGCTATATTAGCAACAGGTAAGGTAAGAATATTTCAGTCTTTATTGTCTGTTATTTTATTGTCAGAAGTTCCTATAGCCTATTTAATATTATTGTTAGGAGGAAAACCATATATGGCCTTATTACCTTGTTTGGTTACAAATTTTTATTCTTTGATATTTCGTATATTATTGTTACATAAATATATACCTCAATATAGTATTAAAGAGTATTTAGTCAATATAGTAGGTAGATGTCTTATTATATTTTTTATAGTGTTTGTGCTATCTTTTTATGTCCATGCACTGTTTCCGAACACATTTTTGACCGTTATAATAACATCTTTTATTTCAATATTATTTCTTAGTTTTTTTATTTATGTCATTGGTCTCAATGCGACTGAACGAAAATATGTAAATGATAGATTTTTCATATTGATAAACAAAATACGAAAATGAAATATTTTAAGCTTTCAAAATATATTACACAGGTGTTCAGAACTCCTGATGAGATTGGTTGTTGGTTTGGTTACTATAATTATGATCCTTTGAATTATAATCAAACTAAAATGTTGGGCCATCGGACAAAAAATGATGCTTGCCTTATTACTAAAGATATGATTGTAGAAGTTGGATATTATGATATTCCCAATGGAGAATGGCATATGTTTGGGAAATCTGACTCTTTTAATTGGCCTCAAGGAACTATGCTTCAGTGGATCCCAGGTGTTGGAAATGAAAATAAGGCAATTTATAATTTATCTAAAGAAGGTAATCATATTGCTCGTATTCACGATATAGTGACAGGTGAGGATCGTGATATATCATGGGCAATTTATAGTTTGACTCCAGATGGGAAAAAATCTATAACAATTGATATGGAGCGAGCTCATTGGACAAGAGGTTATCATTATGAATCTGTCGTAAAAAAAGAACTGGATGTTCCAGTTCTAAAAAATGATGGTATATTTGAGATAAACTTGGAACAAAATACTCGTAAATTGCTTATACCTATAGAAAGTATAATACAACTGAAATATGAACCTTGCTTTGAAAATGCAAAACACTGGATTGAACATATTATGATTAGTCCCAAAGGTAAAAGATTTTGCTTTTTGCATAGGTTTTCATCCATAGATAATGTTTTAAAATATACAACACGGCTAATTATCTCAGATATTGATGGTCGTAATCTTCAGGTTATCGATGGTGATGAGAAATATAATTGGTCTCATTTTGGATGGGATGGTGATGATGCTTTTTCTATCTATACTTATGAACAAAAACGTAATATAAATGTAATAGAACAATCTGTTTCTCCAATAAAAGAAAGTGGAATTAGAGGAGTTTTGCGAAAGTTAATTTCGGATATTGTTCCTCCTTCTATAAAAAAGGAAATCCGAATTATAAAAGATGGTCAAAAACAATATTATCAGTATTATATATTTCAAAAAGAGAAATTTTCTCTTTTTGAAATATATAAAAAACGTGTTTTTGATATAGATGGTCATCAAAGTTACACAGCTGATGGAATTTATATGATTACAGATACATATCCTGATTGTAATCAATATCAACGTTTGATTGTATATAATAAACAAAAACATAAAGCATTAATATTGGCATATATATATGCAGCTTTGCACAAAAAACCTGGATCTTGCGATTTACATCCCAAGTTATGTAAAAACAATAATTATCTGGTAGTTGATACTGCTTATGATGGAAAGCATCACATGATTTTGTTTAGGTTAAATTGGAATTTAATAAATAAATATTTTAGTTAAGATGGATCCGAAGTTTAAAATAGTCTTAATAAATCATTCGTTTCAAATTGATTATTATTCAAGACGTTGGCAACTATTTGCGAAAAGTTATCCAAATGTGGAAGTTGTTCTTTTTGCTCCTGCAGAGTTTGAATGGTATAAGGATAGTAGCTATACGTATGGAAAATCTAGTATACTTAAAAGTAAGGAAGTACATGATGGTAATTTTCATAAACGATTGTTCCGCATAGTGGAACATAAATATCGTGGTTGGAATTCTCCTGATTTAAAGAAAATGCTTTTGGAAGAATCTCCTAATATTATTTATCATTTAGGAACACACAATATGCTCTCTTTAGCTCAAGTGATAAAGATTCGCAATAGATATTTACCATCAACTAAAGTGATAGCATTTAGTATGCGTGGACCGGCATTGAATTTGACAATAAAAAAAACAAAAACTAATATTGTGAAATGGATAGCACGTCGTGTCATTTATTTTTATCTGTGGAAAAGACTAATATTTATAAACAAGAATGTTGATGCATTCTTTTGTCATTATCCTATGGCTATAGATTGTTTTCGTGAAGAGGGATATAATGGACCTATTTACATGCAAACACAAGTTGGAGTGAATGAAGAATGGTTTCACAAAGATATGGAGGCACGGAATGAAATTAGAGCAAAATACAATATTTCTGATTACACTTATGTTTTTGGTAGTGCAACAAGATTTTCTCCAAGTAAAGGAGTCGATCTGATATTGAAAGCTCTTCCTAATGAAGGCGATTGGAAATATTTGATGATGGGATCTGGTGTAGACGAAGATTTGGAGAGGCTGAAAGGAATAATAAAAGAACGACATATTGAAGACAAAGTTATTATTACTGGATTCATAGATTGGTATGAGATAGCGAAGTATTGGAATGCTATAGATTGTGCTATTCATGTCCCAATTACAACGTTACAATGGGAAGAGACCTTTTCACTTTCAGTTATTCAGCCTCAAATTACAGGAAAGCCTGTAATAGGCAGTACCTCTGGATCTGTTCCATATCAAATAGGTTTTAAGGATATGCTTGTCCCTGAAAATAATGTAGAGGCTTTAGCTGAAAAAATAAAATGGGTACTGGAGAATAAAGATACAGTGCAACTTTATGGGGAAAAAATGTATCAAAGAACTCATGCTTGTTTTGAAATAAAGCATTTGAATGATTTGTTTTATAGAACATTGGTAGAAGATGTTTTAAATGGAACATTTGATTTGATGAAAGTAGATATGACAAAATACAATACAAATGAAAATACTTTGGATTACTAATCTCTTATTGCCCAAAGCCGCTGAGTCAATAGGACAACCCACTTCTAATGGTGGGGGATGGTTACAATCATCAGCGAAAGCTTTGTTAAAGACATTTCCTTCTCTTCAATTGGCTATAGCTACAGTTTCACCTTATGTTGAAATATTAACTATTAAGATTGTAGATGAAGTTACATATTATATACTACCACTTAAAGGTGATATTGCTAAATATAATAAGGAATTGGAGCAATTATGGCAAAAAGTGTATGATGATTTTAATCCAATATTAGTTCATTTGCATGGTACAGAATATGCGCATGGTTTAGCATATTTGAAAGCTAATTCTAGCTCCCAAGTTGTAGTCTCTATTCAAGGGCTTGTATCCGTAATAAGTAATTACTACAATGAGGGACTATCTTTTAGAGATATTTTAAAAAATATTACTTTTAGAGATGTTGTTAGATTAGATTCTTTATGGAATCAAAAAAAGAAATTTTGTAAACGCGGTTGTTATGAAGTACAAATTCTTCAAAATGTAAAATATGTAATAGGTAGAACTTCTTGGGATAAATCTCATGTATGGGCAATAAATCCAGAGATAAAATATTATTCATGTGAAGAAACTCTTAGGGATGGATTTTATATTAACACGTGGAATTATTATAGCTGTGAACATTATTCAATTTTCGTAAGTCAAGCGACATACCCCGTAAAAGGTTTACATCAATTGTTAAAAGCAATGCCTTTGATTTTGTCTCATTATCCTAATGCAAAAATTTATGTAGCAGGATCTGATGTGACTAAATATGAAACATTGGGAGATAAAATAAGAATTTCTGGGTATGGTAAATATATAAAAAGAATGATTGATAATTTGGGATTGAATGATAAAGTGTTTTTTACAGGTTCGCTTAGTGAAAAACAAATGATTGATAGATATCTAAGATCAAATGTATTTGTTTGTCCTTCTTCCATAGAAAATAGTCCTAATTCTTTAGGGGAAGCGCAAATATTAGGTGTCCCATGTGTGGCATCATATGTGGGAGGAATACCTGATATGATGAAAGGTAATGAAGAAAATTTATATCGTTTTGAAGAAGTTGAAATGCTTGCAGAAAAAGTCTGCAAAATTTTTTCCAATAAGGATAAGCATAAGAATATGATTGAAGAAGCTACAAGACGACATAATCCTGAAACAAACAGTAATAGATTATTTGAAATTTATAAATCGATAATAGAAAAATAATGTATATCGTAATATTCACGTCCTTATTAGCTCTTTTACTTACTTACTTTGATTCAATAAATAAGCTTCGAGGAGGAATGAGATGGGGATTTGTTTTAATAACACTGTTAGGAGTCGTTCATTATGACTATGGCAATGATTATATGTCATATTTAAATGTATATAAGGATGTTACTCAGTATGATTTTGATTTGAAAGGTATTCTATCTGGAGTGTATTATCGAGAACCAGGATGGGCTTTACTTTGTTGTTTTTTTAAGCCTATAGGTGGTTTTTTTATGATGGTAGCAGTATTAAATATCATACAGAATTATATTGTATATCGCTGTATTGCTCAGAAAGTTGATAAGACTTGGTGGACTATGGCTATTTTTGTATATCTGTGTTCGACTAGTTATTATTTGATGTCATTTTCAATGATGAGACAGGAATTTGTGATAATTGTATTTTTGGGTTTGTGGAAATATATTAAGAGTCGGAAATGGTGGATTGTACTTATTGTTCTTTATTTGTGTTCTTTTATACATACATCTGCATTGATACTTATTCCTTTTGCATTTTGGGGATATTTACCAATGGAAAAAAGTAAATATATCGGTGTTGTTTATCTCGTTTTTTTGTTGTTATTATGGTTTGGGCAGGAATTTACCAAAGAAATATTTGTAATGTTGATGAATAGTGAAGATGTTGCTAAATATGCAGATACATATGGAAATAGTACGAATACGATGAGAATAGGAGTCGGTTTTGTCTTAAACTTGATACCGATTATTCTATCATTGCTTTTTCTTTTTAAGAGAAAAAAGCAATATACGGTGGAAGAACGTCAGTTAGTAGCTTTGGCAATAGTTGCTAATTTAATTACACCATTTACTTCTATTATACCATTAGTTGGAAGATTAGGTATGTATTTTGGTGTTTATAGTATAGTTTCATACCCTTTGATTTATGGAAATATAGAGAGAAAGGACTTACGTTATGTTTTAGTTAGTATTATGATCTTTATGTTATTATATGATTATGTGTTATTTTTCAATAATCCAGTCTGGGTGGAAAAATATTCAGAATTCCATACAATATTCCCTTTGATATAAAATCATAATACTCATATTGATTAGTAAATAAAAATAAATATTTATGAAGAAAAGTAAGATTCTTTATTTGTCTGCTTTGGCATCAGAAAGATTGATTAAAGAAGAGTATGATAAAACAGGAAGGAATCCAGGCTTTGCTATACAAAAGTTTAGTAGACTTCTTGTTAAAGGACTTATAGAAAATGGGGTTGATGTCTTGGCTTTTTCAAATCCACCTTGTCTGTATTCTGTAAAAAGAGGAAGTATTTTTTCGAGAAGAGACGAGGTGGAAAAAGGAATCTGTTATAAATATATTCCTTATATTAATATCTTATTCATAAAGCATATATGTCTTCTCTTGTATACATTTTTTTATGTGTTATTATGGGGATGTATTAATGGAAAGAATAAAATCATTATTTGTGATGTTCTTTCTATTAGCATATCTATGGGAGCTTTAATTGCTTCTAAAATTAATAGGATTAATAGCGTTGGTGTTGTAACTGATATCTATGGAATGATGATTAGTGGTAATATTAATTTATTAGCGAAATTGGCAGCAAAAATAAATGGAATCTATGTTACTTCATTTAATAAATATATTCTTCTAACTGAACAGATGAATGAATTGGTGAATCCGAAAAAGAAACCTTTTATTGTTATGGAGGCTCTTTGTGATAGCTCATTATTAAATGATTCTATAAATAGTAATAGTAGTAAGAAACAACCTCGTACTGTGATTTATGCTGGAGGCTTGTTTGAGAAGTATGGTCTGAAGATGTTGGTTGAAGGATTTATAAAGGCAAATGTTGAAAACGCTTTGTTATTATTATATGGAACAGGTTCATATGTTGAAGAATTGAAACAGGTATGTAAATCACATTTAAATGTTGAATATAGAGGTGTAGTTCCTAATGAAGTTGTTGTGAATGAGGAATTAAAGGCTTCAATTTTGGTAAATCCTCGTTTCACAACAGAGGTATTTACCAAATATTCATTTCCATCAAAAAATATGGAGTATATGGCATCTGGAACTCCTTTGTTGACAACAAAACTACCAGGTATGCCTAAAGAGTATTATCCCTATGTGTTTCTTTTTGAAAAAGAAACAATAGATGGATATGCTGCTACTATTAAAAAAGTCTTATCCTATTCTGAACAAGAACTTATCGATTTTGGAAGGAAAGGACGTGAGTTTGTATTGAAAAATAAAAATAATATAACGCAAGGGGAAAGAATCTTGGAGTTTTTAAATAAATGAAGCGTGAAAAATGATTATAAATTCATGATGTTTTAAATAGGAATATGGATAATAAATTATGTTTAATATATAATTATGCCCAGCATTATAGAACTGAAATATTTCAATCTATTGATGCTGAGTTTGATTGTGATTTTTTCTTTGGAGATCGTTATTTGGATGTGAAGAAGATGGATTATTCTCTTATTAAACGAGGAAAGGTAGTTGAGATTCACAATTATTATTGGGGACCTGTTATTTATCAGACTAATGTTATTTCTTTATTACGAAAATATGATATATTTTTAATGACTGGAGAAACTCATGCCATTTCAACATGGATTTTCTTGATTTATTCATGCTTTTTAAAACGCAAGAAAATTTATTTTTGGAATCATGGTTGGTATGGTAAAGAATCAAGATTTCAAACTATATTAAAAAAAATATTTTATAGGATGACTACAGGCATATTTGTTTATAGTTATTATGCTAAAGACTTAATGATAAAAAATGGTATTCCAGTAGATAAAATACATGTGATTCATAACTCTCTTGCATATACTAAACAGTTGAAAGTACGAAAACAATTGAAAGAACTACCAATATATCAAGAGCATTTTAATAATAACAATTTCAATTTGATATTTGTAGGACGTTTAACTCAAGTAAAAAAATTGGATTTAGCACTTCGTGCAATAGCTGTATGCTTAAAACAAGGTAGAAAATATAATTTAACTTTCATTGGTGATGGTGAAATGATGAATGATTTAAAAAAACTCACAAAAGAACTAGGATTAGAACAAAATGTATGGTTTTATGGAGCTTGTTATGATGAGCAGATTTTAGGAAATTTGATATATAATGCAGATCTTTGTGTTGCTCCTGGTAACGTTGGATTAACAGCTATGCACACAATGGTTTTTGGGTGTCCTGTAATAACACATAATGATTTTAAATGGCAAATGCCAGAGTTTGAAGCAATACAAGAAGGTAAAACGGGTTGTTTTTTTACATATGGTAATCTTAATTCATTAGTTAGTCAGATTAATCAATGGTTTGATTCTAATAGAGACAAGCGTGAAAAAATACGTAATAACTGTATGTCTGAGATAGATAATAATTGGACTCCAAACTTCCAGATGAAAATGTTTAAAAAATACATAAAATTTGATTAATATGCAATTAGGTTATATATATGCTAAGATATTTAAAAAAATCATACGTGGTAAGGCCATAATAAATAGTCAAATAGAAAAAACTACAAAAGTTAATTCGGGATGTAGTATTGTAAACTCAACTATTGCACATTACAATAATATTGGCTATGATAATGAAATTAATAATGCTGTGATTGGTAGTTTTTGTAGTTTTAGTGATCATGTTTTTATTGGTGGAGATGAACATCCTTTAGACTGGGTTAGTACGTCACCTGTTTTTGAAAATGTAAAACATAGTGGACCTGCATGCAAATTTGCACTTTTTGATCTTCCCCCTCAAAAAAAAACAATCATTGAAAATGATGTGTGGATTGCGCATAATGCATGTATAAAAGCTGGTGTTATTGTTGGAACTGGAGCTGTGATTGGAACTGGTGCTGTTGTAACTAAAGATGTACCTCCTTACGCTATAGTAGCTGGAGTTCCAGCTAAGATAATACGTTACCGATTTAATGATGAAATTATAAGAAAACTTCTTGATTCGGAATGGTGGAATTTGACAGATAAACAATTAAAAAAAATAGCTCTCTATATTACAGATCCTCTTCGTTTTATTGAAGAAGTAAAAAAAGTAAAATGAATTCTACGATCAATAAAATTGTCTTAATAACAGATATTTCCCGATGGCTTTTTGATGGCTATAGACTTTTGCAATATTCAGTCATTGATAAATCTGAGAAATATATAGGTCAAATTTTAGATAGATATTCTTATTTGTCTAAAATGACTTTTACTCGGCGTCTTTTTCGAGCAGAGATTACAGGTTTATATCTTCTCGAAAATAAAAGTATGCTTGCTATAGCAAAGAAGGGGTTATTTATGTGTCCACCCAATGGTGGTGATTTCTCTAAGGTATTATCTATCAATAGAGGATCAAAGCCGTTGAATTTATGTATATTACCAAATGGACATATCTTTTGGGGAGAGTATTTTCAGAATATGGAAAAAAAGGCTGTTAATATATATGGTTCTGTGGATAATGGACAGACATGGAATATCGTATATACTTTTCCTACAGGAAACATTAATCATGTACATGGGGTATTTGAGGATACCTATACAGGATGGATATGGGTATTGACAGGTGATCGTGAAAATGAATGTATCATTGGATATACAGAAGATGAATTTCAGTCTTTTCATGAAGTGTTTCGTGGAGGACAGGAGTATAGGAGTTGCCAGTTGTTCTTTTATAAGGATTTTATTGTTTATGCCACTGATTCTCAGTATATGGAAAATGAGATTCGTACGATTAATCGAAAGACACTTGAGATTACGGCTTTAGTGAAAATTCAAGGATCAGCCATTAAAGGTGGTCAAACTGGTGATGTTTCATATTTGTCTACAACCATTGAGCCTTCGGATGTAAATAAGGATAAATACTCTCATATTTGGATTTCCAAAGATGGGAAAAATTGGAAGGATGTATATAAAGCGAAAAAAGATAATTGGCCTTCTATATTTCAGTTTGGTACGTTTGAGTTTCCACAAAATGCTTACTGCAATGGGAAACTATGGTTTAGTGGAAGAGCTTTGGAAGGGCTTGACGGAAAATCAACATACATAGAAATATGAGAATACTGTTAGTAACACAATACTTCTATCCGGAAGTGTTTAAAAGTAATGATTTGGCTTTTGAATTAGCAAGACGTGGACATCATGTGGATGCCTTGGTGGGTATTCCCAATTATCCGGAAGGAAAATATTTCAAAGGATATGGATTGTTCAAAAAACGACATGAGGTTATTAATGGCGTAAATGTTTATCGTTGCTTCCAAGTTCCAAGGGGAAGAGGGGGATGGCGGTTGCCTATCAATTACTTTTCGTATGTGATAAGCGGTTGTTTGTGGGTTCTTTTTTTCTTTGCTTGGAGAAAGAAGTATGATTGTATCATAGGACATGAGCCTTCACCTATATTTCAGGCTTATCCGGCTTTATTATTGCGGAAATTGAGAAAGACTCCTTTTTATTATTGGATTATGGACTTATGGCCGGATGCTATGATGTCAGGTGGAGGTGTCAAGAACAAGCGGTTGCTTGGTTTTATTGATAAACTTGTGAAAGGAATATATAAGCAGACGGATAAGATTCTTATTACCAGCAAGCGATTCCGCGAGCCGATTGCTGCCAAAGGTGATTTTGCTGATAAAATTATCTATTTCCCTAATTGGAGTGACGATATTCTGAATATGCCACAAGATTATGATATCCCTCTGTTGCCCGATGGATTCAGAATAATGATAGCTGGAAACTTAGGTAAGTCCCAAAATCTTGAAGCAGTAACAGAAGTTATGCTTGGGTTGAAAGATATTCCAGAAGTGAAATGGATTTTTGTTGGTGGTGGATCACGAAAAGATTGGTTGGAACAATTTATTCAAGAAAATGGACTTGAAGATAGAGCTATTTGTGTAGGACAGTATCCTTTTAAAGCGATGCCGGCATTTTTTAAACGAGCAGATGCCATGCTTGTAACTCTCAGGGCCGGATTTTCTCATTTAGAGGCTGTTGTACCAGCACGTTTGCAAAGTTATATGTCGGCTGGGCGTCCGGTTCTGGCAATGATCGGTTGCGGAGGTGCAGATATCATAGAAGAATCACATTGTGGATATGCTGTACCGGCAGGAGATTCAAGAACTTTAATTAAAATAATCCGTGAAAAAGTATTGACGGATAGAGAAACTTTTGAACAAATGGGGAAAGATGGTCGAGATTATTATGAGAAGAATTATCGCATGGATATGTGTATGGATAATCTTGAAAAAATAATAGGAGTAAAATAATAAACAATAATGGAAGAACAAAAGAAACTAAGTACGACATATAAGATACTTCGTGCTTTGGGATTCAACTATTCAGAAGAAGAATACGGGCAAGTAAGCCTATGGCGAGTGATAAAACAATTCTTTGGGAATATATATCGCAAACGATTGGAGAAAATGATGGACTGGCCAATACTTGCACCTGTGTGTCCACGTAAGTTAAGACCTTGGCTATTGAGAAGAATCGGTTGTCATGTTGGGAAAAATGTATTTATTGGTGATTATGTACATGTTGATTTGAATCATGCAAACCTTATTTATATTGATGACTATGCTCATGTGACAGCTGGGTGCAGGTTATTATGTCATCAACGTAACTTGAAAGATTATCATGTAGGTGACAATGCTGCTAAGTGTGGGTATCGTTTAGGCGAGATACATATAGGTAAGGGAGTCATGGTTGGAATGGAAACAATGATTATGCCGGGTGTGAGTATTGGTGACGGTGCAATTATTGGTGCCCGTTCTATGGTCTTGAGTAATATTCCTGCTTATACAGTTGCTATAGGTTCCCCCGCAAAGGTCGTAAAAGAAATCACACAACGTGAGGGTTCAAGCATAATAACATTTCAAGAATAGGAAATGAAAAAAATACTTATTACAGGAGCTGGTAGTTATATTGGCACGAAAGTAGAGGAATGGTTGAAACGAACGCCTGATTTGTTTCAAGTGGAAGCTGTTGATACGATGAACGATCATTGGAAAAAGGTCGATTTCTCGAAATATGACGTGGTATATAATGTGGCAGGAATTGCTCATGTGAAGGCCTCAAAAGGTGATGAGCCGTTATATTATGCCGTGAATCGGGATATGGTAATTGCAATAGCAAAGACAGCAAAAGCAGCAGGTGTCAAACAGTTTATTCACATGAGTTCGATGATTGTATACAAAGAGGTTAAGACCTTGGATGGTAAACGAATTCATAAAGATACAGTGCCTGCTCCGAACGGTTTTTATGGTGATTCAAAGCTACAAGGAGAGGAAGGTGTTCGTGCTTTAGCTGATGAAAAGTTCAAAGTTTGCATCATACGTCCTCCTATGATATATGGATTAGGATGTAAAGGTAATTTTCCGAAGTTGATTTGGCTATCACAGAAAACACCTGTGTTTCCTGCATGGCACAACAAAAGGAGTATGCTTTACATTGACAATCTTTGCGAGTTTGTCAAGCAGTTGATTATTTATGATATGAATGGCATAGTCTATCCACAGAATGCGGAATACTCAGATACGGTGGAGATTGTACGTTATTATGCGAAAGCGAATGGAAAGAAATTATGGATAACGAGTTTGTTCAATCCTATTATTAGGTTGTTAGGTAACCATGTGAGGGCTTTGGGAAAGATGTTTTCGGATAGCACTTATGATATGGAAATGAGTCGATATAATTTTGATTATCAGATAGTATCATTCAAAGACTCTCTGGCAGGATTAGAAATAGAGGAAAGGAATGGAATTGTAAAATAAAAACATCTTGTATTATATTGAAAAGTTACACATATGGATTTGAGTTTAATAAAGAATGAAATTAAGAAAACATCTAGAGTTGCATTCAAAGAGAATAATATAATAATTACAGATACTGAATTGGATGATGATGTACGATTGTTTTTTAATTTTATAACCATCCATTCTGGATTTTATTTTATAGATGGCCTTGCTTCTGATATGATGCAAGCTATGCAAGCTGTGTTTGTGGATAATATAGGAAAACTTACAAGTTTGAAGTCGATAGCGACATTGTTTGATGCTTTTGCTAAGAAAATTATTATAATGGCGGGTATAGATAATCATGGAAAAATCAGAAATCAAACGATGATGCCGTTGTTTAAGATAATGAATATCATAATGCCTGTGCCGATCATAGAAGAATCTACTATAGAATCATATAAAGGAAGAGCATCAGGAACATATATTTTTGGAGTTGCATATTTGACTCGTAATAATGTTCATAATTCTCCAGATTGGGATATGGCTGAAATTGTTCGAAGAACAAGATATGTAGTGGCTTTGTATATTTTTGTGATTCATAAGCTGAAGACAAAACTCTTGTTGCACTATCCAGAAATTAATCAAGAAAAACTCTATGAGTATGGAGATAATAAAGAAAGTCAGACGGTTTATGATTTTATCAGTTACAGTAAACCATCGAACAAAATAAAGAATCAGGTAATTAAATCGTTTGTTTCACATTTGTTGCATAATCATGGTATGCACAAGGTGGAGGATCTTGTTGCAAAAGTTGTTGATTTTTCAGAAAAAACTTTAAGTGATACTGCTGCATTGAGATTAATTAGAAATCTTATTGAGCAAAAGGTTTTGACCTATAATAATGGAGTAAAAACAGAAATAATTTTATCTGAAGAAGAAGAGGAACGTATTACTAAGTTGATTAGCGATTACAATTATTCATTGTTACTGTTTCATTCCGAAATGGATAAGCTGATATTGGATAATAATCTTCAGATTGACAAGTCTCTGCTTATAAAAAATCTTGGTACGTTTTTTGAGTGTAATTTTCGTATGGACATATTGGAGGCTACAGATCAAGAAACAAATAAGAGTACATGGAAATTTTATCAAGAACTGATTTCATTTATAAAAGCGGGAGGTGTTGATGATGATAAGGCAAATAATTTTTTTAATTCAATGATTGGAATATGCCGTCAGAATGATATTATCATTAGAATAAGTGCAGGGAGGGTTTTTAGTAAGATGTCTAATCCTGAACAATTTAGTAATTATGTGAGAAATCTTTCTCGTAATGTTTATTTGGATACTCAGATTTTGCTTTATATATTGTGCATCAATGATAACTATAGTTCATATGATAATATTTTTTTTAAAGTGGCTAAAAATATTGTTGATTTAGGAGGAAAAAATAAGAAATTTATATTGAAAGTTAGTAAACATTATTTATCAGAGATTGTCTATCAGTTAAAGCAAGCATTGCTTTTGATTCAATTCTTAGAAATTAGTAATATGCCAAAAAGTCCTATTTCAACGAATGTTTTCTATCGTTATTATTACTGGCTTAATGAGAATGACGGATTGCCGGAAGGTATTGTCTCTTATAGGGATTTTATGCAGGATATGTTTGGATTGAAGGAAGATGAAGCCTTTCATAGTGATTTTGAAGTGATAGCTAATGGGGTAGTGGAAAGCATGTTAAGTGAAAATTTTGGAATTGTAATAGAACCCACACCACATTTTGATAATATCCTTTTGGGGCAAGTACAAGAATTATATAAACAAGTGTTAAAAGATAATTGGTTAGGCGAAAAACCATATAAACCATTATTAAATGATTCATTAACATGTATGGTTTTGTTTGAACGGACTTTTGATCAACCTGAACCATTTTTCTTGACATGGGATAAAACATTTAGTTTTATGCGCATAGAATATAAGAAAAAGTTCAAAAGAGGTTCATCTTCGTTGTTTTTTCATCTTTTTTCGCCTGCTAAGTTTGTCAATCATGTTGATTTGGTCGATTTTCGAGTGAATGCAAATACACTCTCTGATGACCTTCTTTCATTGATAGAATCTCATCATTATACTGAAACAACATATAATATAATTGATACGATAAATCGTTTTCTTGATATTCCAGATATTACTCCCGAAAAAAGATCTTTGTATATTAAAAAACTTCAAAAAGAAATCTATCGGGATGAGGTATTTTTATATGAACAATCTGAAATAGAGCAGACAGAGGCTACTAATAGAAAGTCCTTTGCATTTATATCTCAAGAATTATTTAATCATTTTAAGGATAAAGGGCAAGGGGCTATGAAAAACTATCGAACGATGCTTCTCAATGAAGAGGCTTTTGAAATGTTTATCAAGATTGTTTTTGACTATTTGAATGATGAATCAACAACATTGGATATTTCAGATGTTATTGTTACAATGGAGAATTTAGTAGATAAATATGTACTAGATAGAGTATCTGATTCAGGAAAAGAAATAAATCAATATTTTTAAAATTTTTGTGTAGAATATGATATACAATATTTTGAAACGAATCTTTGATTGTGTATGTGCATTGATCGGCATTATTGTCACATCTCCTTTATGGTTAATAGCTATTGTGGGTATTTTGTTGTCGGATTGGGGACCTGTTTTTTATATAGCGACACGTATAGGTAAGGATAACAAACCTTTTAAAATGTATAAATTCCGTTCGATGAGAGTGGCTAAGGCTGCAACAGAAGCTTCGTTGCGTCCGGATGAAGACCGGATCTTTCCGTTTGGGCATTTTATTCGTAAGGTGAAGATTGATGAGTTACCTCAGTTGTTGAATATCTTGAATGGTACAATGTCGATTGTCGGGCCTCGTCCTGTCGCACAAGATCAGTTTGAAATGTTTCGTTACGGGAAATGGAATGAGGCAGCCAAAGTTCCTGTGGGGCTGAGTGGTCCGGCTGCTCTTTATGACTTTATCTATGGTGATCAGATTACGGATGAGAAAGAATATATGGAGAAAGTCTATCCTACACGTCGTGAATTGGAATATACGTATGTGCAGAAAGCCGGTATCTTTTACGATTTGAAAATGATTGTTTATACGGTCATCTGTATTATCTATGCTCTTTTGGGAAAGGAATGTACATGGATATTGAAAGAGCTGGTAGAGGATGCAAAGAAAACGATGGATAAATGAAATATAAAATACAAGAGTTATGAAATTTCTTTTAGTTGTAGCGCATCCTGATGACGAGGTACTGGGTGCCGGTGCGTCTATCTATAAATGGTCGCACGAGGGAGACATTGTGGATGTGGCTATCATGAGCACGGAAGCAAAGGCTCGTGCTTTCCGGCCTGAAGACAAGGAACTGGATGATGATTTGAATGCATCTGCAAAGTTTTTGGGCATACACAAGAAGTTCGAGGCTACCTTTCCTAATATAGAGATGAATACGGTGCCGCATTTGAAGTTGGTGCAGTTTATAGAGAGTGCCATCCGTGAGAGTGAACCGGATATTATTATAACGCATCATCCGGCAGATACCAATAACGACCATCTCCAAACTTCAATGGCTTGCCAGGAAGCGATACGCTTGTTTCAGCGTCAACCTACGGTAAAGCGTGTGAAAGAGTTCTGGTATATGGAGGTACCTTCCTGTACCGAGTGGGCAATCAACGAGGCGATGAACCTGTTCCGTCCAAACTGTTATGTGGAGGTCGAAAGAGAAGGTGTCGAAGCCAAATGTAAAGCTCTCGCCATGTACAGAGGGGTGATGCGCCCTTATCCGCATCCGCGCAGTGATGAGTATATCACCGGATTGGCTGCGATTCGTGGGAGCCAGTGGGGATGCAAATATGCAGAAGCGTTTCAGGTGGTTTTAAGAAAGTATTGAACGGAATGCTTCGAATGTAAAATTTTTAGAACAAACAATCGATTATTATCAACTAATTCATATATTTTATGTCAGTATTCAAAGATAAAACCCTTCTGATTACCGGGGGTACAGGTTCTTTTGGTAACGCTGTGCTTCGGCGTTTTTTGGATTCCGATATTAAGGAGATCCGTATCTTTAGCCGTGATGAGAAAAAACAGGATGATATGCGGCATCAGTTGCAGAATCCTAAGGTGAAATTCTATATCGGGAATGTGCGAAATAAGACATCGGTGGATGTGGCGATGCGGGGAGTGGACTATGTGTTCTCCGCTGCGGCTTTGAAACAGGTTCCCAGTTGCGAGTTCTTCCCGATGGAGGCGACTCGGACGAATGTGATGGGGACGGAGAATGTGTTGCTTTCCGCTATCGAACATGGGGTGAAGAACGTGGTCGTGCTGTCGACCGATAAGGCGGCTTATCCGATCAATGCGATGGGGATATCCAAGGCGTTGATGGAGAAGGTGGCGATTGCCAAAGGACGTGAATTGGGCGAAGGGGCGCAGACGACGATCTGCTGCACGCGCTACGGGAATGTGATGGCGAGCCGTGGCTCTGTGATCCCTCTCTGGGTGGAACAGATGGAAGAGGGGAAGCCGATCACGATCACCGACCCGGAAATGACTCGTTTCATGATGACGTTGGACGATGCGGTTGACCTGGTGGTCTATGCTTTCACACATGGGCACAACGGCGACCTGTTCGTTCAGAAGGCTCCGGCTGCTACCTTGTCTGTCTTGGCACAGGCGTTGAAAGAGACTTATGCACGGATCAACCCGAAATACCTGGATACGGAAGTGAAGGTGATCGGTACGCGCCACGGTGAGAAACTGTATGAAACATTGGTGACACGCGAAGAGATGGCGAAAGCGATCGACATGGGCGACTATTACCGTATCCCTTGCGACACGCGCGACCTGAACTACGACAAGTTCTTCACCGAAGGAAGCGAATCATTGTCCAAGATCGAAGACTACCACAGCCACAACACAGCTCGTCTGGATGTCGAAGGCATGAAGAAGCTGCTGTTACGCCTGCGTTTCATCCAGGAAGACCTGGGCTTGATCGAACGGGCTAAACCAAGAGAAATACGAAGCGAATAATTTTAGATAGGAAGTGAGGATATTGTTTGTCTGAAAAATAAATCTATCTTTGTATATAGATTTGTAATCGATAAAGAATATAAGTATGGAAACTACGGCATTTAATCCTGTACAACAGCATTTGTTGAAATTGTTCGCTTTTGATGGTTCGGAAGAGAAGCTGTTGGAAGTGAAAGAGGTCCTGACCAAGTATTTCTCACAAAAACTGGACAAGCGTCTGAATGAACTTTGGGACTCAGGGGTTTTGAATCAGGAGAAGCTGGATGAATTAAGAACAAAACATCTTCGAACGGATTTGAAATGAGTAAAATCGTTTTGGATACAAACAGTTTGATTCAAAGTCTTCCAAGCAGAAGCCGTTATCATCGGATATGGCTATCTTTTCTGGAAGGGACAAATGAATTGTGTGTATCGGGAGAGATCCTGAACGAATATGAAGAAATCTTAGAACGATTGGCCGGTAAAGAGGTTGCTAAGTTGACCTTAGACGTTATATTGAATAATCCGTATACTTGTTTCCTTACTCCTTACTACAAATTTAATTTAATAAAATCTGATCCGGATGATAATAAATTCGTAGATTGCGCAGTTATTGCAAATGCGAAGTTCATAGTGACGGAAGATCGGCATTTTGATGTCTTGAAAGAATGCCCGTTCCCTAAAATAGAAGTCATCGGATTGGATCTTTTTCTACAATCTTTGTAAATAGAAATCAGAATGAATATATTAGTAACCGGTGCCAAAGGGTTTGTCGGGCGTAACCTTGTTTCCCAGCTGCACAATATACAGGCGGGGAAAGCACGGAATTATCCTGTTTCGGGGACTGACATGAAGGTCTTCGAATATGACATAGACAGTGATCCTGCCGAGTTGGACGTGTATTGCAAGAATGCCGATTTCGTCTTTAACCTGGCGGGGGTGAACCGTCCGAAGGATCAGTCGGAGTTCATGAAGGGGAATTTCGGTTTCGCTTCTCTCTTGCTGGATACGTTGAAGAAACATGGCAATACTTGCCCGGTGATGATCTCGTCGTCTACACAGGCGGCGTTGGATAATCCCTATGGCGAGTCGAAGCGGGCAGGAGAGAACCTCTTGTTCGAGTATGCCAAGGAGACGGGGGCGAAGGTCCTGGTCTATCGTTTCCCGAACGTGTTCGGGAAATGGTGTCGGCCGAACTACAACAGTGCGGTGGCGACCTTCTGCAATAATATCGCGAACGACCTGCCTATCCAGGTGAATGACCCGAAGGTGGTGATGAACCTGGTCTATGTGGACGATGTGGTGGACGAGCTGATCGGAGCCTTGTCGGGTGGCGAACATCGCGAGGGCGACTATTGTGCCGTTCCCGTGGTCCATACGATTACGTTGGGCGGGATCGTCGACCTGCTTTATTCGTTCAAGGAGATGCCGAAGAACCTGACCGTTCCCGACCTGGGCGATCCTTTCACGAAGAAGCTCTATTCGACCTATCTCTCTTATCTGCCGAAGGAGAAGTTCAGCTATCCGGTGCAGATGAAGACGGACGACCGGGGAAGCTTCACGGAGATCATCCGCACACCGGACAGAGGACAGTTCTCGGTGAACATCTCCAAACCGGGTGTGACCAAGGGGCAACATTGGCATCACACCAAGAATGAAAAGTTCGTCGTCGTCAGCGGCCACGGGCTGATCCGGCTGCGTAAGATAGGGACGGACGAAGTGATCGATTTCGAAGTCAGCGGAGAGAAGATAGAAGTGGTGGAGATGATCCCCGGATATACCCACAACATCATCAACCTTTCGGACACCGAAGAGTTAGTGACCTTCATGTGGGCCAACGAACCGTTCGATCCAAACCGTCCGGATACTTATTTTGAAGAAGTGTAAAAAACAGGAAATCATGAGCAAACTAAAATTAATGACAATTATCGGTACGCGTCCGGAAATCATCCGGTTGGCTGCCGTGATAAAGCGTTGTGATCGATATTTCGATCAGATTCTGGTGCATACCGGGCAGAATTATGATTATACGTTGAACCAGGTGTTTTTTGACGACTTAGGGCTTCGTGCACCGAACTATTATCTGGATGCGGTGGGCAAAGACCTGGGAGAAACGATCGGCAATATCATAGCCAAATCATATCAGTTGATGGTAGAGGTGAAGCCTGATGCCGTCCTGGTGTTGGGCGATACGAACTCCTGCCTGTCGGTGATCGGAGCCAAACGCTTGCATATCCCGATCTTCCATATGGAAGCCGGTAACCGTTGTTTCGACGAGTGCCTGCCGGAAGAGACGAACCGCCGCATCGTGGACGTGACGGCCGATGTCAACATGTGCTATTCCGAACATGCCCGCCGTTATCTGAATGCCGCCGGTACGCCGAGAGAACGTACCTATGTGGTCGGTTCGCCGATGGCGGAGGTGCTGCACGATAACTTGGAACAGATCAAGGCAAGCGACATCCTCGAACGTTTGGGATTGGAGAAAGGCAAATATATCCTGCTTTCCGCCCATCGCGAAGAGAATATCGATACGGAAGCCAACTTCTTCAACCTGATGAACGCGGTGAACGCTATGGCGGAGAAATACGACATGCCGATCCTTTATTCCTGCCATCCCCGCTCGAAGAAGTTCATCGAACAGCGCGGTTTCCGGTTCGATCCGCGTGTGATACAGCACCAGCCGTTAGGATTCCATGATTACAACCATCTTCAGATGAACGCTTTTGCCGTTGTTTCCGATTCGGGCACGCTCCCGGAAGAAAGCAGCTTCTTCCTGTCGGTCGGCAATCCGATCCCGGCGGTATGTATCCGTACCAGTACGGAACGTCCGGAGGCATTGGACAAAGGCAACTTCATCCTTGCCGGCATCACGACCGAACAGGTGTTACAGGCGGTGGATGTCGCCGTCGAGATGAACCGGGACGGCGCTCTGGGAATACCCGTTCCCAACTACGTGGACGAGAATGTCTCGGTGAAGGTCGTCAAGCTGATCCAGAGCTATACGGGGGTAGTGAACAAGATGGTCTGGAGAAAATATTGATAGAGAACAGGGGGTGTCCCTTGAAAAATTGAATAGTTGAATAGTATGGAGATACAAAGGATTGATAAGGAGTTGCTTGCGGGGCTTCATCGGGAGGCGGTGGCGAGTGAGCGGAGGCGGATGAATTTTGATTTGCGTACTTCGGGACGGGATCAGAGCCAGAGGATGCTCAATGCGTTGGAGCCGGGGACGGTCGTTCCGGTTCACCGGCATGCGGAGACGGCGGAAACGACGGTCTGCATAGAGGGGTGGCTGGATGTTGTCCTCTATGACGAGGTGCCCGCTACGGATGGGGCCGAAGGGGAACGGAAATTCATGGAGGTCTCGCGCGTGACCCTTTGCCCGCGCGAAGGCAAATACGGCGTGCAGATCCCCTTGGGCGTATGGCATAGCGTGGACGTCAAAGAGCCAAGCACCATCTTCGAAGCCAAAGACGGCGCTTATGTGAGCGCTTTGTCGCCGAGCAAATAAAAGTCGCGGAACTTGCGCGGGAGGTGTTTCTGGCAACAAAAGAGGGGATTTCCGGTTTGATATTGTTTTTTGGGTTATCTTTGTAATCTTATTAAGTCGATTATGATTAAAGATATATCAATAAAATCATTTGGACCTATTGCTGATGTAAAATGTGAGGATCTTGGCAGTATTAATTTGCTCATTGGTCACAATGGGTCGGGAAAGACATTTTTCCTTAAAGGGGTTTATGCTGCTTTGAAAACCATTGAACAATATCAACGGGGAAAGGAGCCTCGGTCGTTCAAGGAGATATTGTCCGATTCGTTGTATTGGACTTTTCAGGTCAATTCCTTGGGTTCGTTGGTCAGGAAGAATGAACAAAGCTTGGAGTTTTCCATGTCTTCGGACAGCGGAGAAGAGTTCTGCTATACATTTGGCATCGCGACCACGAAGCTTGTACAGAATGTTACGGATACGTTTGCATCCACTGAGGTGAACAATGTGTTTATTCCGGCGAAAGAGATTGTTTCGATTCAGGATGTGATACTTCGTTCTTTTGATGTAGATAAGTCTTTTGGCTTTGATAAATCGTATGTCGATTTGTCGCGGGCTCTGAACAGGACAATGATGGGGCGTAACTATAAAGATTTTTCCGATGCAAGGGAATGTCTTGACGACGCGATTGGGGGACGAATTGAGTATGACGATGATAAAAAGGCATGGATATTCAGGGACAAAGACCGGCGGATATTTGAAATCAACATAACATCGGAGGGTATCAAGCGGTTGGCTATTCTGGATCTGCTTTTGGGCAACCATTATCTGACTCGTAAGTCTATCGTCATTATAGATGAAGCAGAGGCTAATCTGCATCCGGAGATGATCCGTCGTTTTATGGAGATCCTTGTCTTATTGGCAAAGGCCGGTCTGCAGATATTTATCTCCACCCATTCTTATTTTGTCATAAAAAACCTTTACATTCTTGCCCATCGAAACAAAATGCGTATTCCTACCTTGTCGTTTGTAGACGGGAAGGCAGAACAAAGTGATTTGTTGGATGGCATGCCGGAGAATCCTATCATCCGCGAATCCATAAATATATAGGATATGATAGGCATACTGAAAATAGCGTGTATGTCCAAAACGGAAGCTACAGAGGGGTATCCTTGTTTATGTGGTAAATAAATTGTTTCTTTGTATAAACAAATAAGTTTGGATTTCTATGGCGGCAGACTTGGCTTTATATATTCCTTCTATCGAGATTAGCGGTTTCAAATCGCTGAAGCATTTGAAAATAGATTCGTTTGGCTCTATTAATTTGCTGACGGGAGACAATAATGTCGGTAAATCGACTTTGCTGGAAGCATTGTTTGTCTATGTTGCGGAGGGGAATAGCGATGTCCTGTTTCGGATTGCGGGCGAAAGGATGAATTGTTTCGAGTCTCGTTTGGAAGAAGATGACGAATATACAAAAAAAATCTTTGCCTCTTTTTTTACGGATTGGAAACTTGCATACGGGAATAATATTCTGATAACGTCCGGAACAAATAAATCGTTGCAGATCGAGTTTGCGAATTATTATGAGGTCGAGGTACAAAATGAGGGAGGAGATACCTATTTCCGCCGGCAGCTGATTCGTACGGAACAGGAACTGAATGATTTATCTGACATCGAAAAATATGAAGCCATCATAGTCAAATATGAAGGCGAGGAGCAATTGGTTCCGTTCAATCGTGCCAGAATGAAATTGCGGAGAAGGCAAAGCGATATAAAGAACATACAGTTTATCCGTACTTCGTCTTATTCGGAAGAGGTGAATGCTCGTTTATGGGACAATATCGCATTGACAGACTTGGAAGCAGAGGTTATAAATGCTTTGAGGATCATAGAACCGGATATCAAGGGTATTGCTTTTTTGGAAGAACCGGTGAGATCAAGTTCGTTGTCCGGTCGTCGGAGAGCTGCTTATATTACTTATTGTGGCAAAGAAGGGCGTTTCCCTTTGAGTGTGATGGGGGACGGCATGAATCGTATATTGTCTCTTATTTTGGGACTGGTAAATTGCAAGGATGGCGTTTGTTTCATCGACGAGATTGAAAACGGTGTTTATTACCGTCGTCAATCGGCTTTATGGAAGATCATATCACATCTTGTCGGGAAACTGCATATACAATTGTTTGCAACGACACATAGCAATGATTGCGTGAAAAGTTTCGCTGAATCCGTTACTGGTATAACTGCAAAATTGATCCGTTTGGAAAAAAGGGAAAAGGGATTGAAAGCTGTCGATTATACAGCAGAAGAAGTTTCAATTGCTGCAAATAATGACATCGAAGTCCGCTGATATGGAAAAGAACCAAATAAGATACCGGCTGTTGGTCGAAGGGAAAAACGATCAGCATGTAATTTGGAATTTAGCGCAGCGTCTCGGATTGAAGAAGACTTTCGAAGTGGTTGCAAAAGGTTCGTATTCAGAGATTATCTCTGTCTTGCCGACGGAACTGAAAAGTACGAATACGTTGGAGCGTTTAGGCGTTATAGTCGATGCGGATGTGAATATAGACGGTCATTGGCAGGCTATCCGGAATATTTTGCTCAAAAGCGGATTCTATGAAGTTCCCGAATGTTTGCCGGAAGACGGGCTGGTCTGTCAGCCGATTGATCCGGAACAATTAGTTTTCGGTGTTTGGATAATGCCTGACAATCATTTGAAAGGGATGGTTGAAGATTTCATCATACAAATGATCCCTGACACTGATAATGACCGGTTATTGAAGAAAGCGGATGCTGTTTTACAAGAACTTGAAGATAATAAATGGAACCTCTATAAGATCGCTCACCATTCGAAAGCCCGGATTCATACTTGGTTGTCTTGGCATGACGAACCCGGACTTCCGATGGGAACTGCCATAACGAAACAGGTTCTGTCAACAGATAATGATCTGTGCAGGATATTCGTCGGATGGCTTAAGCGCATGTTTGATTGCTAATCAGATGCGGAGGGCAGTAGATGCAGAAGGGGCCTTTATGTGAGGAAGGCTTTGTAGAGGCTGGCGATTCCGCCGGAGAGCATCAGGGTGTAGCCGGAGAGGCCGAGCCAGTCGGCTTCGAGGGGCCGGGAGAGAGGAGCGAGAGTATCGCTCCCAGAGCGGCGAGAGTCATTTCCGTATCCCCCCTCCACAGGGAGAGTAGGGATAGGAGGCTCAGGCAGAGGACAAGGACAAAGGTTGTCACCGGCAACCGGTTGTTTACGCCGGGGAAAGATGACCCGGGCGAGGGTGGTGATGAAATTGAGGATGGTTTCAAGGATGTTCATGAATTATGATTTATGATTTATGAATTATGATTTATGATTTGAGACTTGGATATTGGTAATATTCTTAACCATCTTAAAAATACACACTTAAA
>UMLO01007127.1_pt1 | contig 48424 bp, 31 predicted proteins | sample 1966551 | NCBI WGS metagenome assembly UMLO01 (sample SAMEA4836201, study PRJEB28245) | human gut metagenome | biome: gut microbiome; material: fecal sample | place: Denmark | collected 2008
CAATCTTTTTCATCTTAATCTGATATCTTCGAGTTAATTCTTAATCTTTATTTCTCTTTGTCAATTATTGATTGGTCAATTACTTATTCATCCGAAACCAATCGACATCTGCCCATCCCCGATTGCCTTCATTCGGAGTCACACAGAATAATCCGACTTTGGCTCCAATCCATTTGCCTTGACGGGCTGTGAAAGTCTCTCCCACTGTCGTATATTTCTTCCCGTCCAGACTATAAGCAAATGTACAAACGGCTCCTTTCCGAACCTTTACCTGTAAATACACTGTTTGCCATTCATTATCTGCTACTCCCGGCATCTTTAGATATTTTACCGGAATGTTTGCCAATTCTTTTATCCGTTCGGGATTTTGCTGTTCCGCATCCTTACAAACTGCCTGTTGCAGAATAAACTGATCCCCCGCCTTGCGAATAGAAAGATAACTATAATCCCATCCCATCACAATAATTCCGGTTTGTTCTCCATCCTGCTTGGCAGTAAATGTCAGCTTGGTCGTAGCTGTAAATTCTTCAGTCGGGAACTTTTGCATCAACAGATTAGGAACTTCCCAGAAGTTCACAAACTCTTTCGAAAGGCTGCCTGCATAAAGACGGATAAATCCCAAATCGGTAGTAAAACCGTAAGTGTCTTTTTTATTGGCATGCCATTGCCATTGTAATCCCAAATGCCGGGTATTGAATTCGTCACTCTCCGGCGGAGTAGCGATCGGATAGGTCTTTCCCACATTCGGTTTCTTATAAGTCGTTACAGGTTCACCGCAACCGTCTTTATCCTTGTCCACTCCGATTACAGGCCAGTCATTTACCCACATCATCGGATTCAGATGAATCACACGTCCGTAAGCGCCTTTATCTTGAAAATGGACGAACCAAGATTCTCCTGTATTGGTGTCTACCCAGCCCCCCTGATGAGGTCCGTTTATCGTTGTCTTTCCTTGTGCCATCACGATTTTCGATTCGTAAGGGCCATAGATGTTTTTTGAGCGAAGTACCAATTGCCAACCGGTTGCTACCCCTCCTGCCGGAGCAAAAATATAATAGTATCCGTTGCGTTTATAGAGCTTCGGTCCTTCTACGGTATGATTCTTTCCATCATTTCCGTCGAACACCATCACCGGATCGGAAATAACTTCTGTTCCTTCCGCATTCAGTTCGCAAATGACGAGGATACTGTTCACCCCACTACGACTTCCGGCATAAGCATGTATCAAATATACTTTTCCGTCTTCGTCCCACAAAGGAGTTGCATCAATCATTCCTTTCCCTGCTTTCACTAATACAGGTTTGCTCCATTTTCCTTTCGGGTCTTTGGTTTTAATCATATAGATTCCATAATCCGGATCCCCCCAGTAAATATAAAATTCTCCGTTATGAAAACGAATGGCCGGTGCCCATACGCCTTTACCATGCTGTGCCTTATCGAAGAAAGGTTCCGGCTCCTGAACCGGTAACGCATAGTTTACTAACGACCAATTAACCAAATCATTGGAATGAAGAATAGGAATTCCGGGAATACAATTAAAGCTGGATGCTGTCATATAGAAATCATCTCCGGCCGCACAGATATCCGGGTCTGAATAGTCAGCATGAAGAACCGGGTTCTGATAAGTTCCATTCCCCTTATCAGCCACCCAGGTCTTAGAAATTTCTTGTGCGCCTGCCAATGAACTGCAAGCCATCATTCCTGCTAAAAACAGAATCTTTTTACGCATATACCTTACTAATCAATTTCATTCAAAACTAGATTCGTTATTCCTAAAAACAGGTTCTTTCTACCTTATATAAAAACCAAACACTTTTAAAACTGAATCCTATCTCTGATTTCAAAACAATCTATTTACTGACCTATTTACTTATATATACGAAAGGGATTAGGTAAATACCTAATCCCTTTCCAACTTTTTTCTATTTATCCAAGATTATTGTAAAACAATCATGCTATATTACCAACAGCTTTTTCTTTACTCTTTTGCAAACATCAGGGTTCCGAAACCTAATTGGTCATAACCGCCGCTATTAGGCCCATAATCACCTGCCCCACCATCGGAATTACCGCGTGATGCATTTTCACGCATTTTATCAACCCACATCTTAGCATAGATGCTTGATTTACCATAATCCTGCGCCAAACGGTTCACCAGCTCCCATGCAGGACGCACTTCACCACGTGAATCCTTTCCTTCTCTTCTTTCCTGTGCAGAAATGGTATCCCAGCTTCCACTACAATTTGTATAAGTAGTATAAGGCAGATCATTATCTGTATATCTGAAACCGGTCATCTTCCAACTGGCACTTGAACTACCGGTTTCAGCACCACCGATATTGTATTTAGCTACATATTCACACATAGCCAATGCACGTCCGTCATCAAAGATGAAAAGGTCTTCACCTACATTCTTTGCCATCTGACAGAAAGCACCCAGCAGACTGACACACAAGGTAGCATGTCCTTGATCACGACCTGATTCCTGACATTGTCCCAGCATTTCATTACTATCCGGATCTAAATGTATGAAAGGAACGCCATTTCCTATATTTCCCGAACCAATACCAAATTTGAAATATTGGATAGCTTCATTGATTTTAAAGTTATCATCCGCCAAAATACCGATAGAAAGTAAAGCTGTCATCGCAGATAAATCCCAGTTGAGCCAATAATGAAGCGCACATTCATTTCCATTGTGCGTAGACAGGAATTTTGTGATATGAGGATAAAAGACATCTGCAATCCATGCTTTAAACTTAACGAAATCAGCTTCCTGCCATCCTGGATAAGAACGCATAATCTCCGCTGCATTTGCTATTTGATGTACCTGAATAAAAATCAAGAACTCGTTCGGATCTATAAATTCACCTTTATCATTCACGATAAATCCTGTACATGTTTTAGCCCAGTCATTCAAAATAGCAACAGCAGCATCTGCATACTGTGCACCGTCAGTTTCCGACAATTTCCATCGAAGGGCCAATTGATAGGCTGCGGCAGCGTCCTTCATCAACTTCGTGTAGTTATTCCAGTCATTGGGATATTTGCCTGCCCAATTATTTTGATCGAGACGCGCCAATAATTTCACCGGAGAAGCCTTATAATTTGATTGTGACAAGCTATTCCCACTACGACTTAAATGATCGAACGCATTTTTCCAAGGTTGCGCACCGGCTTGCACTTTTCCTTTTACAAACTCAAAATCCGTTTCTGTATGAAGCATACAAGGATGCTCCAAAGTCGTAACATAATCCTTCACTTCCGGCCAACTACTCATATCATTAGAGCCGTCTTCTATTTCGCTACATGCTAAAAGCGTGGTAGAAGTCAGGGCAAAAAGCCCTGCTCCTATTATTGTATATAATTTCATCTTATTCATGGTAGTTATTCGTTAGTATTGTTTTCACTATCTACAAAAGCTTGAAGTTCCTCTATGGATTTGAAAGAACGAATCCAGTAAAGATCATAAGTCTGAGCAGTTTCCGGGAAATCGGCAATTACAAACTTACATTGCACTAAATCAAAGACCTGATTCCAATCTGTAGGAGTCACAGTTTTATATTTTGACTGTAAGTCGTAATACAAGACATTTGGCTCCGTAGTCGAAATCTCACTTGCACCCAGAATCTCGTATCTATTATTAGCATCTCCGCCTGTTCCAAAATATTCAGGACCGATTTTCTTAATACCATCATCAAAGATCTCTAATTTAATACAACCATTGGGTTTGTTCTTTCCTGGAACCAATTGAGATTTAAATCCTACCTTAATGGCAAAATATCTATAATCAGCAGGAGTTACATTTACAATTTTTCCTTTACCACTTCTTGCAAGCCATAAGTCACCACGGTATCCGGAGCCCATCTGAACAGTAGTCTTATTTCCGTCAGATGAAACAACAGACGCATTGTTGCCATCCAAATACCAATTATTATCCAGTCCGTTACCCAAACCATTACCTAATGAATACCAGAAACGTCCATCGGCAACTGTGACAGTTACATTTTGTACAACAGGGCCATAAGAAGCTGTTATCACAGCAGAAGCGGCCTTAGTAGTATGTACTTTCAATTTACCAGTCTTATCCACACTAATCACCTCCGGATTATCACTCGTCCAAGTCAGCAGCGAAGCAGTAGCATCTACCGGTTCCAATGTGTACTTAACCTGATATTCCTGTCCATATCCCAATTGATTAAGTTCCGCATCTTCAGTAAACGTCATTCCGGTAATTGGAGTTACTATCTTAACCCCTATCTCGCAACTTGCAGACACCGGATTCGAACTGAAATCATCAGCCGTCACTATAATAATCGCATCCCCTTTGCTGATTCCGGTCACCAAACCTGTCTTTTCATCCACCGTAGCTACTTCCGGGTTACTACTTGTCCATTTATAACGCTTGAACGTAGTAGTTGCCGGTTCTGAAGAAACAGTTAATTGATATTCATCGCCTGCCGCAATCTCTTCTGCCGGAACATTAGTTATATTGATGGCTGACATATAGGTATATTCGTCCATAACTTCAACTGTTCTAGTGACGATCGTAGCCTCCGGACCGAAACCGATTTCCGGCGTTAATGTAATAATAGCTTTTCCTGCTTTATCCTTAGTCACGACCTTACCTTCCCGTGTAACAGCAACAATAGATTCATCCGACGAAGTCCATTGCACATTAGCATTGGTTGCATTTTCAGGTGCAATACTCCAAGAGAGTTGCAGTTCTTTGTTCTTCAGCAGACAAATTGTTTTATTCCCTGCATCATATTGAGTTTCGTTAAGAGTAATGGTGGATACTGTAATCATTTCGTCCATCTTTCCTCCTAAATCCTTATCATCATCACATGAAGTCAGACCTAAAAACGAACAAGCCGCCAGTCCAACAAAATATTTTATATAATCTCTTTTCATGATTCTTATTCTTTAAGTTATTCAGACTTGATTATTGCCATCCCGGATTCTGTCCTAAGTTCGGATTCAACTGACACTGATCTACCGGAAGCGGATACAGGTCATTTTTACCACCCCAGCGCCGACTATTTTCCAAGATCAAACAGCCATCGGAGTCTTTTGCCATATTAGAAGCGCCAGCCCATGAAGTCGCAAAATCAGTTCCTGTCCATTTCACTCCTAGAATAGGTTTAGGCATCTCTACAATAGCAGTATTCCAACGCTTCAAATCATCAACTCGGAAACCTTCATTGTACAATTCGATGGTACGTTCACGACGGATTTCCTCTCGCATATTCAAACTGTTTTCTGAAGCAAAAGACGTAGTCAGTTTAGGCATATCCGGGTTTACACGGAGACGAACCAAATTCAACGAGATATTCAAAGCATCATCCAAAGCTTTGCCGGTGGTTCCCAACTCATACATAGCTTCGGCATAATTCAATAAAACTTCTGCATAACGAATAATCGGGAAATCGTAACCTTCAAATGTATCGGCCACCTTACGTTCCGTACCCCATTTTTGGTTTTGATAACCGGAACCTTGGAATACATTACATGTAATGGCATTGGTCGCATCTTCCCCATCCATACCTTTCCAATCAATACGCGGTTTGTCGTTATCCCAATATTTAGTGCCATGAGCCAGAAGACAGTTCTTCATGCGATTATCACGATTTTCAAATTCCGTAGTCAGACCTCCATAACCTTTAAAGACGTCAGCACTCTTGGTATGGTCAATAGGTAGCCCATTGCTACAAAGATACATATTCACAAATTTACGGTTAATATATTGCACGTTCGCTACACAACCATGTGTAATATTAGTCCCGATCGGAGCAATCGTTTCATCATGACGGCGATAGAATATATATTCTTTATTGGCACTCTTAGTCAGATTCGCAGGATTAGACTGTACATTCTCTAAAATGAACAGGTATTTATAAGCCATCTCTCCCAATGCTGCTGGTTTGAATAGCTCGAATTGCTTACTGTCGATAACTTTTTTCGCCGCATCCGCTGCAATACTCAACAATGCTTTGCCACGTTCTTCATTATTGCGGTTTTGTTGCCATGTGCCTTCATATAAAGCGACACGTGAAAGGAATGCATAAGCTCCCCATTTTGAAATACGTCCTTCTTCATCCGTCGCAATAATTTCCGGCAATACTTCAGCCGCATCCTTCAAATCCTGAATCACGAAGTCAATCACTTCGCTACGGTCATTGCGGCTCATGCGTAACTCGGGTGAAGTAATATCCAGCGGTTCTTTAGTGATAATCACATCTCCGAACAACTGCACCAAATCAAAGTAAGAATAAGCACGGAAAAACTTGGCTTCCGCTACATAGCGGCTGATATCACCGTTACCGGAAAAAGACGCTGCTTTTTGCAGCAACAAATTGCAACGGCGAATATGGGCATAATTACTCGTATAGTTACCGTCTGAAGTAGGAATCGGATTGCTACCGTTACTGTACATATTTACAGAACTGGAAGTCATCAAGTCCGAACGCCAGTCAGAATGTGCACCATCAGAAATAACAGACTTGAAATCACGGGTCCAACCATAGAAATTAGTTGCAAAATATTTAAAATCATCTGCCGCCCCCCATAAGTTGCCATCTGCCAGTTGGTCCTGCGGATCAAGATCCAGACACGAATTCAGTGTCAGACCAAGCGATAAAATTAAAAGAGCTTTCTTATATAGTTTCATATTCTTCATACATTAAAAAGTTAGATTTAATCCGAAAGTCACTGTACGGACAAAGGGGAAACGTCCTGCTGCTGATACCTTACGGCTAGCCTCCGGATCCCATCCGTCGTTAATCTTAGAATATTCCCAAAGATCAGCACCTGCTACATATATACGACAAGAACTAATTGCTTTCGTTTTAGCCAAAAAGGCAGAAGGAACATTGTATCCCAATGTCACATTTTTCAGACGAATGTAAGAACCATCTTCCACTGACCAGGAAGAAGCCTGATAGTTGTAGTCATTGATTTCATTCTTATTACTATATGTCGGATAATAAGCGCCCCGGTTCTCCGGACTCCACGTGTTACCTACCGATTGATTCGAAGTGTTCAGATATAATGCTTTCATCGGTATACGCCAAATCTCATTACCGTTATTATCTCCCGTACGGAAGATTGTACGTTGAGCAGCACCCTGGAAAACTAGTGATAAATCAAATCCCTTCCATTCTGCTCCTACATTAAAAGAGAAAGAGATTTTCGGATCATCTGTACCTAAATAAACAATATCATTCTGATCCAGTTTGCCGTCATTATTTACGTCAGCATACATATTATCTCCCAAACGGAAGTTTTGTTCTGTCAGTCCGATAGTATTACCAGTCAGGAAGCGATATAGATATTTTTGACGTTCTTCTTCTGTCTGTGCTTTGCCGGCATAACGCAAACCAAAAATACTATTCAACGGATAACCTTGCTGTTTATCAACAAAACCGGATTTCAGAACTGAAACTGCACCAATATCCGTCAGTTTATTCGTATTGAAAGAATAAGTACCTCCTATATGATAAGTGAAGTCTTTTCCAATCTTATCAGACCAGTTTACCATGACTTCCCATCCATGTGATCTGAATTTTCCATTGTTTGACATACCTGCGTTATCACCCAGAACTCCCGGATAAGAAACATTAATCAACATATTATCATTACGTTTCATGTACACTTCGGCAGTACCTGTCAGACGAGAATTAAACAAAGAGAAATCCAATCCTAAGTTATAATTCTTAATGCGTTCCCATTCACGTCCCAGAGAAGCGATTTTACCATTCGTATCTATGATAGTGCCTTTGTTAGGACCGATATAAGCTCCGCTTTGAGATTCAAATTTATAGAACTGCGTACCATCGTAACGATCAATACCACTTTGGTTACCAACTTCACCATAAGAAAGACGGATTTTCAAATCATTCAACCATTTGATGTTCTTCATAAACGCCTCTTCCGTAATACGCCATCCACCGGATATTCCATAAAAGAAGTCCCAGCGATTTTCCGGTTTAAACTTGGAAGAACCATCATAACGCATATTTACTTCCAATAAGTATTTTGACTTATAGTTATAGTTTAAACGAGAATAGTAGGACATCACAGCCTCATGCCACTTCGTACCATGTTTGTCTGTCAGATTTACCAGACCTGCCCCATTTACAGTTTCCAACGAGTTCTGTATATCTTTCACCGATACACCAAAATAATCATATTCTTTCAATTCATATTGAGCACCAACCATTGCACTTACATTATGATGCTGCGCAAATGTATTGTGATAATCAACATAACCTGCCATAGAATAGAAGTCTGTACGTGAACTTGTTTTCTCGTAAGACGACTCTTCCTGTTTGTAACCGTCGGCCTTGGTGTTTATCTTGGTTCCCGCATAATTATAAGAAGTAATAGCCATCTTCTTTATATCACGTGAAGCTACTCCGGAGTTATAACCGAGATTTGCTACTACATCCAGATGTTTATTAATATTGTAAGTGAATTTCTCACTGATATTAATTTCAGATACTTTCAGTTTATTATCTCCACCCAATTCGGCAAACCAAATCGGTGACAACCAAGTTCCCCACGAATAAGGTTTTCCATCAATCGTAGAAGCCGGAAGTCCCGGTTGCGGATAACTGGAAGTCAATGTTCTATTCAGTTGTGAAGGAGCCACCTGATCCTGGCGGTTATAGGCTATCACAGATTCAATAGAAAAGTTATCAAAGACTTTCAGTTTATTAGTCAAACGAAGATTGAAACGCTGATTGTTATTATTTCCCCACTTCAAGTTACTGTCATCATACATATACCCTACGGACAAGCGATATAAATTCTTTTCTGTACCTCCAGAAACAGCTAAGTCATGTTGCGTAGAATAAGAATTGCCGAACAACACATCTTGCCAGTTGGTATCCATGAACACGAAATCCATTACATCTGAATAGCTGGGAGCAAAAGGATTTGCACTGTGGTCCAAATCAATGTATTTACCTTCATTAGCCAATGCCATTTTCGCATATTTCACCCATGAGTAAGAATCCGGCTGACCATCGTTCTGACAAGTCTGTAACACTGCATTTGCCCACTCGTTCATAGTCATCAGCTCCGGCTGCAATCCCACCATCTTGTAAGTGTATGAACCGCTATATTCTATTCTCGCTTTTCCTTCCTTTGCCTGCTTAGTGGTTACCAATACCACACCACCTGCAGCCCGGGAACCATAAATAGCAGCCGATGCATCTTTCAGAAAATTGATAGACTGAATATCAGAAGGGTTGATATTACGCAGTGCATTTACACCATCATAAGCAACTCCGTCAATAACGATCAATGGCTCCGCATTATTTGCAGAAACAGAACCACGCAATTTCAAGCCCCAGCTCTCATCTCCCGGAGCTGCCGAATTGCGAGTGATCGTAACACCCGGAACCTGACCTTGCATTGCCTGTAACGGACTTGACATCGTTCCTTTATTCTTCAACATTTTATCAGATACCACTGTTACAGCACCAGTCAATGTCTCCTTCCTTTGTGAACCGTATCCCACTACCACAACTTCGTCCAACACTTCGCTATCTTCCTGCAATTTTACATTTATCACAGTTTGTGCAGCCACATCTATAATTTGATCCTTATAACCAATATAGCTGAATTTCAACTTAGCTCCAGCAGGTACACCAATCGTATAATTTCCGTCGATATCCGTAATAGTTCCTTCTGTTCCTCCTATTACAGTAATATTCACACCAATCAATGGTTCGCCTATTGCATCAACGACTTGACCTTTCACTTTCTTTTGAGCCTGTGCCACTACTTGACTATCTTTCATGTTTGTATCGGCCCACGCCTTTGAAACAGGACAAAGTCCCAGCATTAATCCTAACGCAAACACTGCTGTTTTGTTAGGTCGCGAATTAAATATTAATCCTCTTCGTTTCATAAAATTAAATTTGAGGTTTAAAAATAGTATTAAATTTTTGTTCTCTAAAATAAGGTGAGGCATACAAGTACCTCTTTGTAAATTCTGACTCCTTTTCCATAAGCACAAAGGGTTATTTATTAATGAATAAGATTATATACAATTCCGGAAAAACTCGCGCATTTCACGACGTCCCAGAAACAGATGGTTTTCCACCGTCCTGCAACTTAAATTCAGTTCATTTGCGATTTCCGGAGACGTTTTATTTTCGAAGCGGTTCAATGTATAAATTAACCGACGTTGTTCGGGCATAGCAGCCAAGCGGGTTCGTTCCATTGTCATTAAATCATCACCGATAATTTTTTCTTCGGTTTCATTGGTAGAAGTAGACATAGTATCATAGATGTAGCTGTCTATCTCCTGCTTCTTATAATAACGACGGATATAGTCGATTACAATATTGCGGGCAATAGTGAACAGAAAATATTTCACTGTGTCGGGACGGAGCATTTGTTTGTAGTCCAGCAGACGTACAAATACATCTTGGGTTAGATCCTCCGCTTCGTAGCGATGAGTGATACGATAAGTAATATAGGTAAGAATCACCTGATAATATTCTTCATAAGAACGGGTGATAATGTCGTCATAAGTGTTAGCTGTTGTCTCCATAATACTATCTTTTTCGGTTTTGATCACGATGCAAATATAGAGGTGATTTTGGATATAACAGCTCGAAAACAGGACAGAGTAATCTCCAAGAATCCAGATAGACTTATTTGCATATATATCATTATATATCAAGAAGTTACATTCACAACAAACAGAGTCTCATTTTATAATTTGATACTCTATTTACTAAAAAACAATGTATTTTCGCTCTCCTTATACCCATTTGCTTTCACCCCCTTCACCTCTTTACTCCCTTTCTTCACCATTTTGGCCTTTCCTTCATCTTACATTCAGGCTAATGATGATGCAGGACATTAAGAGATAAGTTCCTTTTCATTAATGATAAACTTGTTTTGCCCTTGTTGCAAAGTTGCTTTTGGTTAATGATAAACTATAAATGAAAGTTCTGATTATATAAATGCAAGTTTTGTTTTTATAAATGCAAGCTTTGATTATAAAAACAAAACTTGCATTTAAAGTTTGCTTCCTATAAAAAACAACTTTGCAATTAAGGAAAAGGAAGTTTAGATAGGGAGAAGAAGAACTTATCTAATAACAGATTGGAAATAGGAAAAGAATAAAAGAGAAGGGGTTCACCAAGTGAAAGGGCAGGGTTCACCCTCTAACCCCGATGAACAGGGAGAAGTGAAGGGTGAAGGTAATATGGATGCAAAATAGATTTCAGGGATAATAAGTCGGAAAGTTACTCTTCTTTGGCTGTTCCGCCGATACTACGGATGTATTCATTCGGAGTAACTCCCGTACTCTTTTTGAATGAGCGGAAGAAGGAGGCACGCGAACTGAATCCACAAAGTTCTGCCAGTGCAGTCAAAGTATAGCGGGAATATTGGCTATCCGCTACCATCTTTTTGAATTGGGTAACGCGATATTCGTTGATAAAATCATAGTAGGACTGATTAAGATACTGGTTCAAAAGATACGATAATGAATGTGAAGAAGTATCCAATGCAGAAGCCAGGTCACCCATCTTCAAATCGGGATTGATATATGGCTTTTCTTTCTCCACATAAGCCACCAGTTTTTTATGAAGTTCTTTACATTCCTCTTCGGTCAGTCTATTGGTCTTATATTTCTCTTCAACAACGGAAGGTTGTTGTTCTGAATTTACTTCCGGATGTTGTTCTACAGACTGTTCTCTTTGTTGTATCTCCTCCTCTGCTGATGATACCACAACCGGCGAAGCAGAAGAAACAAGCAAACGACGCATACGTTTCCAGACATAATACCGTATAAAGGCTATAATTCCTACGATTAATAAAACGGAAAGTCCCCATCCCCACCAAGGTATCATAGGGCATACCGTCACTTGACAGCTAGCTTCGGATTGCTCATTTCCCGGAAGACGTACACGAAAAGTATAAGTCCCGGAAGAAAGTCCGTAATAAGAAACTTCGTTCTGTGCAGCCAATAATTTCCAGTCCTTGTCCACTCCTTCCAGTCGATATTCATATAGTAAGGCAGATGGGAGACCATAAGCAAAGTCTGTGAAACAGAAAGTCAAATTATTCTGATTGTATTTCAAAGAGGAGCTGGTAAAAGGGACACCATTAGCTAATATGTCAGTAAATACGATCGAACGGACCTTGCCACGCACCTCGTCCACACGTTTCGGATCGACATAAATCAGTCCTTTAGTGTTACCAAACCACAATAGTCCTTTTTCATCTTTATAAGCAGCTCCATTCGTAAAAGTTGGTCCCGGCACTCCATCATTGAAAGTGAAAGCATCATATTCCTCTCCCTCTTCTTTGATACGCAATAACCCGTCATTGCAAGCCACCCACAACCAGCCTTGGTTATCTTCTATAACAGACATTAGCGAGTTGTCCGGAAGAGTAGAAAAGATAGAGCGGTTCTGGAAACGGTCCATCGTTAAAGTGGATGTAAACAGGCTTCCTTTCTCACGGATAAAATAGAGGTTGTGTTCAGCATCTTCGTAGATAGTACGAACCTTATCTTTATTCACGAATCCTTCGGGAAAGACATTGGAACGCAAACTTTGGGAAGCCGGGTCGTAAATACACATACCGGTTTCGGTAGCAATCCATCCTTTGCCGGTAGAGTCAAAACTGACTTCATACACATTGCCTTCCGGCAGTTGGGAGTTGGCACTGGTGAAGCTCTTTATCTGCTTTGTCTGTCCGTTATAGCTGAACAGCCCTTGCGAAGTACCTATCCAAAGATTTCCTTTGGCATCCGGTTTCACACAGAAGATATGTCCTTTCTGGAAAAGCTCCGTATCACCTTGGGCAAAATATTTCAGAGACAGCGTTTCCGGATTCAATACCATCATACCGCCACCATACGTACCGATGTAATATTCTCCTTGATAGAAGCAGATTGTCAGTATCAAATCCGAGGTCAAGACGGGTTTTACAAAACTCTTCACTACTCCGGTAGCTTCGTTTATATAAAACAAGCCGTCACGCGAACCGATGACCTTCTCTTGCCCTTTGTTTACAAAAGAACGGATGGAAAGATTGGCCGAATTAAACAAAGGTGGATAATCATACGTACGGAAAAGGCCGTTCTGATAGAGTGAATAATCCAGTCCTGCCTGAAAATGCCCCACCCAGACGGCACCTCTATCATCTATAAGTAAGGAATAAATAGAATTACTGCGAATTCCTTCCTTATCATTGACATCATGGTAAAAACGACGTGTCACTTGTTGGTCTTTGTGTGAAAGGAAGTGTACGCCATTGCCGTCAGTAGCTATATACACAGTCCCTTTACCATCGCTGGAAATATCGGAAATGACATCGCACCCCAAAGATACCGCATGAGAGAATGATTCCTTCTTTATATCGAAACGTACTACACCTTGGCTCATTGTACCGAGATAGAGCGTTTCGCCGATACGAGTAAGGCAACGGAAATAATCGGCTTCGGGCACATTCTCCTGAAAATGCCAGGAATCAATCTTGCCGTCTTTCAGTGAATAAGAGAACAATCCCTGTACCGTGGCCAACCATAATACGGTTTTATCTTCATTCAGACAAATATCCATGATTCTGTTACAGGCGGCAAGCATATTCCGGTCTGTCAAGACTTGAAGCAACTGACCGTCTTTATGAATGAATAAGCCTTTCTCTGTGCCGATATAAAGAATATCTCCATCGGCCAGTAACGTATTGACGGCAAAGTCTATCTTTTCGGGGACAATCCTTTCCAATTGGCTGTTTGGGCGATTCAACCGCCAAAGCCCGATTCCGTTTCCCACCCAAAGTTGTTTATTGGATGTTTCCGTAACACTGTTTACCCGTTTCTTTCTTCCCGACTCAATGCCACGGAATTCAAAATGGCGCACTTTCACACCATCAAAACGGTCGAGGCAATTATCCGTCCCCAACCATACAAAACCTTCGGAATCTTTATAAATGGCATTCACCAACAGTCCGGATAGCCCGTCGGACATGACGACATTACGGAATGTATAGTTTTGGGCTTGTAGATTACCCCCACAAGCCAAATATATTAATATAAGAATCAGATATTTAATCGTGTTCTTCACTTACAACTGCTTCCTTTCATATTAAACATGTGACAAACATACATAAAAATCTCCAAAAGAGCACATTCCTTTTTTAAAAAAGTAGCCCCTTCGTATTCTCTATATGTACATAACTAAATACGAAGGGGGTAAATAATTTACTCAATACAATCCAAATAAAAACAAAAGTCCCGAACCAAATAAATGGAATGGGACTTTTTATTATTGCAAAATAACCTAAATCATAAAGCAGGTTTAAGCTCAATCGTTAATCCTAAAGCATTTATGATACGATAGAAAGTAGCAACACTCGGAACTGTAATGCCTTTCTCAATGCGTGAGATGTATGATTTGTTGGCACCGATACGTTTTGCAAGCTCTTCCTGCGTCAATCTGGCATTCTTTCGCGCATCCAAAAGTATTTGACTCGTATAAAAAGCATAAGCTTCTTCGTCAAACTTCGCACGTTCAGGAGTGCCCAGTGCTCCATACTGTGCTTCTAACACAGCACTGTAATCAACGATTTGATGATTGTTGTCTCCATAATAAGCCTCCTTTATTTTTAACGCCTTTTCTATCTCTCCTGATGGTGTCTTCTGACTCTTTTTCTGAAAGCCATTGAATAAGACATAATCTTACGTTTCATATTACAAATATACGCCAAGTTGTACAATTATGCAACCTGGCGTTAGATTTTAACAGTAAAAAAGACTATAATCATTTCTTTTGCCGTACTCCATCCTTCCCGTTTCAGTAGTTCTGTCTCTTCCCGATTAGGAGAATGTGGAGAACCCATAGCGCAATACTTATCAATCACATTTCCATTATCTCTATGCTATTCTAATTATTTATCAGTCTATCAATTCAATCATATAGCTATAAACATATTTTTTATCAAGCAAACGATATTTATTGTGTGGATACATCCCCCAACTATTATCACCGCCTAATCCGCGTTGCTTCAAATCAACATGCAGGAAAATATTCTTTTGCGGAACAATATCAATGGTATGCTGCAATTTGCGGGTCAAACCGGGGTCAAGGTCTTCCGGTGAGAAATGCAGAGCGGAAAATGCGATAGGTTGCAGACCTGTAATCTTCACTCCCTCTCCTTCACTATTCAATAAAGCCAGCCAACGAACATCCGTTTTATTTCCGGTTTCCTGTGGACGTATATACCAATAGAACTGATTGTCGACTTTATCCTCATATCGCCCGATGAACGAGCTTGAATAACGGTCGATGTAGTTTTCAAAAGGTCCCCTACCATAATAAGTCAGATTTTCATAGGGTTGTTGCAATTCCATCCGCATACCGAAGCGAGGAAGTTCAGGAAGTCTCGTTCCTGTCAAGTCAATACTTCCTGTCACAATAATAGATGCATTATTACGTATCAAATATTCTATCGTGTAAGGAACTTGAATGTCACTTAATATCCAATCAATTTTTATGGACAATCCTTTTTCGTTCTTTTCCTCTATAACCACGTTCTTCACATAACGGTTCACATGCGCTGTCCGCCAGACACCTGCCAACCAGGGCATTTTATTCCCGAAATCATTATCAACCGGAGCACGCCAAAAAGCCGGTTCCGGATATTGCTTAATGGGTTGTTTGCCGTTTATGCTATAATTAAACAGCACTCCTTTTTTCAAATCAATCTTACCGGAGACGGCATCCGACTGAAAAGATAAAACATTGTCTTTCGTTTCATAAGACAACTTACCCGAACAAGCCGAAAGAGAAGCAAAGAAACTGCCTCTATTTAGCTTTATCTGTTCCTTAGCCACTTCATAATGTACAGGAATTAAATCGGTAGCAACCTTTGTATAGGCATAGAGGTTGAGAAAATATTCATTTCCATCTTCCGGAATGACTGGAAGATTCAATCGTACCTCTTTTTCCGCATAAGGTTTTAATTCAACATTGAAATTTCCTGTAGAGAATTTCTCTCCGTTCTTATATACTTCCCAAGTAAAAGCATATTCATTCAGATTGGTAAAATCATAACGATTCCTGATTGAAACAATCCCTTTACTCAAATCTTTCGCGTTAAACTGAATGTACTGATAGACTTTCTTTACTTCATACGCTTGTGGTTTGGGAATGCCATTAGCAGAAATTAAGCCGTCGGTTCCTGTATTTAATTCCCCTTTCCTATCTTCCAGCCATTTATAACTTCCCATTTTTCCATTGTACGTCCAGTAGATGCGTCCGTCTCCCGGTTCTGTCTTCATTTTAAACCCTTGATCCATAAAGTCCCAAATAAAACCACCTTGCAAATTTGGACTGTCATAAATAACATCCCAAAGGTCTTTGAAGTTACCATTACTATTCCCCTGGGCATGGGCATACTCACACATGATAAAGGGGCGCTGTTTACCGGACTTGGCATATTCCGTTATTTTCCACATATTGGGATACATCGGACATACAATATCTGTATTCCAGTCCTCCCAAGCCTGTTCGAATTGCACAAAACGACTTGGGTCATATTCTTTCAGACGTTTATATTCATCATGGAATACGATTCCATTACCACATTCATTCCCTAACGACCAGCCTATGACGCACGGATGATTTTTATCTCTTTCCACCATACGGGTGATACGGTCTACATGAGCCGCATACCATTCGGAACGATAAGCAGGATGCGGAATGGTATCTTTGAAATAAGGAACTGAGCCCATTCCGTGGGTTTCAATATTGGCTTCATCTATAATGTAAATGCCATATTGGTCACATAATTTATAAAACAACGGATGATTGGGATAATGACTGGTACGAACAGCATTCATATTCAGTTGTTTTATCAATTTCAGGTCATTCATCATAAATTCGCGAGTTTGGACGTGCCCCAAGCTGTCATTATGCTCATGACGGTTCACGCCTTTTATATAAGTCGGAACACCATTCACCAATAATCGAGCATTCTTTATTTCTATCTTTCTGAAACCGGTCTTACAGGCAGTAACTGCAAGCTGCTTGTTTTTATCATCCCAAAGTGTGATGACACAATCATAAAGAGATGGCTTTTCAGCATTCCATTTGGATACATTCTTAATGACGCCCGAAAAAGCTAATTGGGTAAACTCATCTTCTATGTCAAATTTCTTTTGTTGTGACAAAACTATTTTGCCGGTTTTATCCAATAATTCCAGTTTGAGTGTTCCTTTTTTTACATTATTACCTGTAAATTCACGCAAATCTACGGTAGCATTGAATATACCATTCTTATATGTACTATCCAAACTTGATTTTAAGAAAAAATCCCAAATAGTCAGTTTAGGGTAAGCTTGCAAGAATACATCACGTTCAATCCCGGTCAGTCGCCAAAAATCCTGGTCTTCCATATAGCTGCCATCATGCCAGCGATAAATCTGTACTGCCAGTAAATTTTCTCCTTCTTTCAGATAGTTCGTCACATTAAATTCAGCCGGTGTTTTGGAAGCTTTGGTCATTCCGACTTGCTGCCCGTTCACATAAATGCGGGCATAGCCGCTAATGGAGCCGAAGTGCAGAAATACTTCGCGCTCCTGCCAGTTTCGAGGAACCGTAAATGTGCGCCGATAGGTACCCACAGGATTGTCTACGTCAATATAAGGTGGATTGGATGAAAATACATACTGAATGTTGCGGATTATCGGTTCACCGAATCCTTGGATTTCCCAGTTAGAAGGAACTGTTATTGTATCCCAATTACTGTCGGGTAAATCTATCCGATAAAAATCTTTTATGCTCGCTGCTATAGTAGGGGCATAGATAAACTTCCACACACCATTCAACGAATGTTGCCAAGACGATTTTCGGGGTTTGTCGTTCACTGCATCCTCTGCCTGTTCGTAGAGACGAAAGTCAGCATGTGGCCTCTCTTTGTTCCACTCATATTTGGCGGGATTTTCCCACTCGTTGTTTTGCGCCTTTGCCGTTTGAGGCAAACTATAAAAGAAGCAGATAAAGAATAATAAGGTAGGAAATAATCTATTTATCATAAGGAAAGAGTTGTGAAGGTTTCACAGAGTAGTATCAAGGAGTTAAGAAGTCTAACCTCTTAACTCCTTGAAATCAGCCGGAAAACTCAAAAGTTATTCTTCAGTATATAATAATGTCCCAAATCCCAAATCGCCGGCTTCAGCAGTTCCACGCTCACCATATCCTTCGGGGCGTTCCTTTTCGGCAAAGGCTTGAGAATAGGGTGCATTCATACCTTTCACCTTGGCATAATGGTTGTAGAGGAGTTCCCATCCCGGACGGGCACGCCCCTTAGCCTCGGCCGACACCTTCTCGTGCCAACCATATTTGGGGTGATAGTAAGGTTCGAAAGGCATTTCTACATCTTCAGCCGAAGTCAAGTTATACTTAGCCGTATATTCGCAGAGGTCGAGAACAATGTTGTCGTTGTAGGCAAAAAGGTCGATACCCATGTTATAAGCCGTACGGCAGAAGTAAGCGTGCAAACCGACATTGAGAGTGGCGTGCCCCTGGTCGCGTCCCATCTCCTGGCTCTGTGCCAAATGTCTGCCTTTCACTTTTCCTTCCGGGTCTTCGTGCATACCTCTCACCGACCACTCGATACAGCCCATACCTTTTCCGTGGTAGAAAAACTCCAGGGCTTGTTTAATCTTAGCATCGTCATCATTCAGCACGCCGATAGAAAGAATGGTGAGCATGGCGGGCAGATCCCAACTCATCCAACCTGCAATGGCTGAAGAGTTAAAGTGGTTATCTAAGAAATCGTCGCAGATAGGATAGAAAGTTTTATCTATCCATTTCTTGAAGATTTCGAAATCCTCGGTTTTCCAGCCTTCGTAGTCGCGCATCAGTTCAGCGGGAGCAGCAAACTGGTAACCGATAAATCCGGCAGCAAGCAGGCGATGGCTGTCGTCAGGCCACGTTTTATAGTTCACCCCTTTACAAGTTTTAGCCCATCCGTTCAGAATTTTAATAGCCGCTTTCGCATAATCTTCATCTCCCGAAATTTTCCAGCGTAAAGCCAACTGATAAGCGGCACCGGCATCAAAAGCAGCCGTATTGAAGTTTCCGCCTTTTGAGTGGCGCACAATTTCTTCTTGCGGATTTGAGTTATAATTCAGTTGGGCAAATCGGCTGTCGCACAATTTTTGCCAACCACTAATCCAAGGTTCGGCGCCTTCATTCACTTTACGGCGTGCACGTTCAAAATCGGCTTCGGTGTTCACCAGACAAGGGTGCTTGATGGTGTACTCATAATTTTCATTGGGGTTGATTTCGCGTTGCCATGGTTCGGGAGTTCCGTTCTCGAACTCAGCACTACAGCCGGTCAGCAACACAAGTGCCATGCTGCCCACGAAGGTATAAATCAAATTTTTCATATATTCAATATTCATTTTGTTATTCAATCAGTTTCTGAGAAGTCGGCTACCATTATTCGGCTTTTTCAGCTTTAATCAAATCTTTCAGTTCCTGTTCCGATTCGAAGGTCTTCACCCAATCCACATAGATACTGCCAGTTTCGCTGGCTTCATACCATATTTTCCAAAATTGAAGTTCCACCGTGTCGTACTTCGTCAATGCAGTAGGCATATACTGTTGATTCTTGCCGAGGAATTTCTTCGTAAAGTCGGCGTAGAATACTTTGTATTCGCCACAATCTGCCACAGTCATGGCGTTTTTTCCTTTATCGGTATCTTCGCCATATTTACCGGCTACGGTAATGCCGCTTCCACCCCAAATGTCGAGATACCACTCTATGCTTGTTGATGCTTCGAACACATTTTCGGGGAATTTCACTTTAAAGGCCAAGATGGGATAGTTGGTTACGTTGAACCCAAATCCTCCGGTACGACAAATGCGCACAGCCTTGTAAGCCTTATCGTCACCGGGTAATATGCGAAGTACTCCATCGTTCTCCATCCATTCAAATTCTCGATGATTGAAATTGCCGAATGGTTGCCAGATGTTCTCAATGGTAAATTGGTCGTTCATCAATCCCTCACTCACATTGATACTCATCGTAGCTTTGATAGGTTTACCGTCGCCATAGTCTGCCAAAGCAGTAATCACGGCATTGCCGTAAGCCTTCGCCACAAACCGGCCTTTTTCGTCAATCTCTACAACATCGGGCTTGCTGCTTTCCCATGCGATGTACGACAGCGTAGCGTCTGCCGGCGTTACATTCATCTGCGGAGTATAGGTTTCGCCTAAAGCCAGCTTATCGGTATCCTTCACGAATTCCATACTTTCGATATAAATAATAGGCTTCACCTTAATCTCAAACACTTTTGTGAAATGTTTGTCGTCAGTAGCGGTGACTTGTATGCGTGCCGTTCCTTCGGCCACACCTTTCACCTCGCCTTTTTCATTGACGGTGGCTTTATCGGGAGTAAGGCTTTTCCAAATCACTCCGGGGTAAGTGGGATCGACCGGAGTAGTCTGCCAAATGAGCGGCAGAGTCGAGGTAACAAACACTTCAAGCTCTTCATTAGTAAGACTGATATCAGTGATGTGAATGATTTCGTTTACCACCTTCACATTGATGGTCGAAGTGGCAGAATAGCCTACAACCGGTTTGGCCGAAATGACCGTATTACCGGCCTTCACTGCAGTGATGCGTCCTTCGGCATCTACGGTAGCCACATCGGGCACAGCCGATTTCCATACCACCTCTTTGTTGAAAGCCTCATCCGGGCCTACGGTATATTTTATCAAAGTATCAGTGCCTATCAGCAGAGGCAGTTCGGGAGTCACCTCAAGGTTGATTTCCTTAACGAGCACTCTCTCTTCTAAAACGGGGGATACATCGTCATCGTTGCACGAAACGGTCACCACCAAGGCACCCGCCAACAGTGTTGCAAATGCACCCTTTTGAAGTATGTTTTTGTATGTCATAATTCGATTACTTTATAAATGAATAATGAATGGATTATTGGTTCCAACCCGGATTTTGTTTCAAGTTGGAGTTCAGCTTGAGTTGGTCAGTGGGCAGCGGCAACAAGTAATGCTTTTCGTGCCAGTTGCGTCCTTTTTCGTGAATAATGCAGCCTTCACCATCTTTGTCTTTAAAAGAAGCATCGGGCCATCTGCTTTCAAAATCAGTATCTTTCCACTTCACACCGGTGAGATTCATCGGCATTTCGTCTTCGGCCGTCTTCCAACGCTTCAGATCATCAATGCGGAAATTCTCATCGAAAAACTCGATGGTACGCTCACGACGAATCTCTGTGCGCATATCCAAATTATTTGCCGTGACAAAGTCGTTAGTCAAGTCAGGCATTTCGGGGTTAATGCGTTTACGTGTCAAGTTCAAGCTGATAGCCAAGTCTTCATCTGATATTTGTCCATCGCGTTCAAACACAGCTTCGGCATAGTTCAGCAGCACCTCGGCATAGCGGATGACGGGGAAGTCGTAAGCTTCCATACCGGTGGGCACTCCGTCACGTTCGCTGCACCACTTGTGGGGAAAGTAGCCCGTACCGGTTTGAGGCATGAAGTTCCTATGCGAGGCATTGGCTATTTCGGCAGCATCGCCGCTCCAATCAATGCGTCCGCCATTTGTACCCCAATAAGTCTGTCCGGGCACCATAAGCTGATTGTTCATGCGGTTGTCGCGATTTTTATATTCATCATCCACTTTCGTGTAATTCCACGTTTGGGGATTGATGGGTAACCCATTGCTTTGCAGATACATATTAGCCATTTTGCGAGTAACGTACAAGGCATTGCCCAAACGCCCTTGTGTAATGTTGAAACCAATAGAATTGATAACAGGGTCGTGGCGGCGGGTAAAGATATACTCTTTATTACCTGTTTTATTGATATTGGCAGGGTTTGACTTTTCATTCTCCAAGATAAAGAGATACTTGTAGGCTTCCGTTCCCAATTCTTGAGGAGCAAAAAGCTCGAATGCTCCGCCCGCCATTACATCATGAGCCGCCTGTGCTGCGGTATTGAGCAAATCTTTTGTACGTTCGGTATTTTGACCGCCATTATGAAATTTCTCCCATGTACCTTCGTAAAGGGCTACACGCGAAAGAAACGCCAAAGCGGCTTCGCTGGAAAGGCGACCTTCATCGCTGCTGCTGATAGCCTTATCAACGGGCAATAGTTTAGCGGCTTCTTTCAAGTCGTCAATGATGAAGTCAGCCACCTCGGTACGCGGATTGCGAGCCTTCTGCATCTCAGGCGAGTCGATGTCGAGCGGCGTGCGGGCTATGATAAGGTCACCGTAAGCCTGCAATAACTCGAAGTAACAATAAGCACGGAAGAAACGGGCTTCCCCCACTGAAATGGCAATGTCGGCTTGTTGTTCATACGCATCAGCCTGTTGCAACAAGGTGTTGACTTGGCGAATACGATTGTAATTGTCGGCATAATGCTTGTCGGATGACGGAATGCTGTTCGTTCCGTTACTATAGATGTTCACCGTGCTGCCGGCAAACAAATCCGAGCGAATATCGGCGTGCTGACTGTCGTCGAGCCATCGAAAGTCGGCCGACCAGCCATAGAACTGGGTGGCAAAAAGTTTGAAGTGTTCGGGCGACTTCCAATAGTTGGTATCCGCCAATTGCGTCTTGGGTTCAAGGTCTAAACACGACTGCATGGTCATGGCGCAAATGATTCCTAAAATATATGCTATTTTTTTCATTGTTATCTTCAATATTAAGAATAAAAATTAGAATATGGCATTCACACCGAAAGTCACGGTGCGGTTAAACGGATAGCGTTGCTTGTTTTCCACTTTGCGGGTGGCTTCGGGATCCCAACCATCGGTGATATACGATTTTTCCCATAAATCGGCGCCCGATACATAAATACGCAAGTTGCTGATGAAACCGCTCTTATTCATCCATGCCTTTGGCAATGTGTAACCAAGTACAATCTCTTTGAGACGCAGGTAAGCTCCGTTATCGGCTGACCAGGTAGAGGGAATGTAGTTGTAATTATTGATGTCATTACTGTTTGAATAAGTAGGAAAATGGTTATTGGGAGTTTCAGGACTCCATACATTACCCACCGACTGGTTGGTAGTGTTCAGCCAAATAGCCTTGAAAGGCACTTTCCAAGAGTCGATTTCACGATAGATGGTACGCTTGCCCACACCTTGGAATACGGTATTGAAATCGAATCCTTTCCACTCGCATCCGAAATTAAACGAGAACGAATATTTGGGGTCGTCGGAACCGAGAAATACAAGGTCATCTTGTGTCAGTTTATCGTCTTTGTTCACATCTTCATACATGTGGTCGCCCAAACGCAAGTTGGCAGGCAGGGCGATAGAGTTGCTGCCCACATATTTGTCCACGTAATAGTCCAGTTGGTCTTGGTTTTGTACCTTGCCCACATAGCGGTAGCCAAATACCGAATTGAGCGGATAGCCATTCACAGCTTCGTTATAACCTGCGCTCACCACGATGTTACCTCCATCAACGAGTTTATTGGTCATATAGGTTAACGTACCGCCAACATGGTAGTTGAAACTGCCTATCTTATCATGCCAAGTCAAACTAACATCGTAACCATTGGCTTCAAACTTACCACTATTCGTACTGGGAGCAGTTCCGCCCAGAACACCGGGATGCAGACGCGAAACCAACATATTATCGTTTTTCTTTTTAAAGATCTCGAACGTACCCGTAAGGCGATTGTTGAAGAATCCGAAGTCAATACCCAAGTTATAGTTGTAAATACGTTCCCAAGTACGCACAGTGCTCACCAGTCCGGCAGATTCCACATAGGTTCCTTTCGAGTTGCCCAACAAAGCACCGCTGTTCGATTTGTAGTTGTAAAGTTGGATGCCGTCATAGCGTCCGATACCATTTTGGTTACCTACCTCACCATATGAGGCACGTAGTTTCAGTTCATTCACATAGTCACGCAAGTTCTCCATGAATTTCTCTTCAGTGATACGCCATCCGGCTGATGCGCCCCAGAAGAAGTTCCAGCGATTCTTGGGCAAGAATTTCGAAGAGCCGTCGTAGCGAGCATTCACTTCTACCATATATCTTGACTTATAGTTGTAATTCAAGCGACCGAAATAAGAGAGAATAGCTTCCTCCCAACGGTCTACCTTGTCTATGTAGATTTGTCCTTTACCGTTAAGCGATTCGATTGCCGCTTCCACGTCCATTGCTTTGGTACCGCTATAATCGTAAGCGGCATAGTCATATTGCACACCTCCCATAAGCGATATGTCGTGAGCCTCATCAAATAATTTCTTATAAGTGAGAAAAGCTGATGCCGTGTAATTATCGGTACGTGCAGAGCTTTTAGTATACGATGATTTTTCTTTTGCAGGATAGGGAGAGTTCTCGTTTTGAATCGGTGTGCCATCGTATTGATACCAATCAATTGAAAGATACTGTTCGTCACGGGCCGCATTGTTCGTTGAGTACCCCAAAGTACCTTGAAAATCAAGGCCATCCAATATGTTCACTTTCAAAATCTCGTTCACATTCATAGTGGTCACTACAAGTTTGTTGTCACCTCCCAACTCGGCCGACCAGTTGGGAGTATGAATGCCTCCCCACGCATACGGTTTGCCATCGATGGTCGAAACCGGTAACCCTGGCTGCGGTATGCTACTGCCTAATATACTACCAATCTGTGTAGGAGCCACCTGATGCTGACGACTGGCTGACATATTGCTTTCCAAGCTGATACGGTCGTTTATCTTGAAGCTGTTGAATAAACGTACGTTATAGCGTTCGTTCGAGTTGTTCCCCCATTGCAGCGTCCCTTGGTCATTCAAATAACCAAGCGAGAGCCGGTAGGTCGATTTCTCCGAACCTCCGCTTATGCTGAGGTTATGTTGGGTAGAAGTAGCGTTCCCCCACAGCACATCAGTCCAGTTCATATCATGAAACACAAAGTCGGCCACACCGCGGAATCCTCCCGGAATGGGATCTTCATCGGGATTATTTCCACCATGCAGATTAATCCAACTCCCCTTCATCGCTTTAGCCAAACGGGCATAGCGCACCCAGTTGTCGTCTTCGCCATAGCCGTCATTCAAGCGGGCTTGGAGCACACCATCCGTCCATTCGTCCATACTCATCATGCGGGGCTGCAAACCCACAATTTTACGTGTAACCGAACCACTATATTCCACCTTGGTTCTGCCGGCATCGGGACGTTTGGTAGTTACCAAAATCACACCACCTGCCGCTTTTGCACCATAAATGGCAGCCGAAGCATCTTTCAGGAAGTTAATGGTTTCGATGTCATCGGCATTGAGTTGAGCTATCTCACTCACACCACTGGCAGGTACACCGTCAATAATCAAGAGAGGTTCTACCTTGTTCTTCGATACAGAACCACGGATTGAGACACCCCATCCCTCTTCACCGGGAGCAGCCGACGAGCGGGTGATGCGTAAACCCGGCACCTGACCTTGCATGGCCGAAAGCGGATTGGATACCGTACCTTTGTCTTTAAAAAGTTTTTGGTCGACCACTGTTACCGAGCCTGTCAACGACTCTTTCTTCATACTGCCGTATCCCACCACTACAACTTCCAGGAGTAGTTCAGAGTCTTCTTTCAATACAATCTTCAAACTGGTTTCATGGCCTTTCACTTGAACTTCTTCCGTTTTGTAACCGATATATGAGATAACCAAAGTTCCTTTGGCATCTTTCAATGAGAAGTTTCCGTCAATGTCAGTCATACAGCCATTGGTGGTGCCTTTTACCATAACATTAGCACCGATAACGGGCTCGCCATTGGAATCCACGATTTTACCTTTAATTGTACCAGTCTGCAATACGACTTGCACTTCCCCGGCATCTGCAAAGACAGCCTGCGAGCCACCTGCTATAAGAGCAGAGGCTATCACCGTGGAGAATAGAATCCTTCTCGATGAAAATCTGAAGAGACTTTTTTTCATATACATAAAATTTAAAACTAACATTTATACTATTTATTCTAATATTAGATACACTGTTGGATATATTCACGGATTTCTTTCCGACTGATAAACAAATGATTTTCTACAGTACGGACAGATAATCCGAGACAAGCGGAAATATCCGCTGACGATATATGCTTGAAGCGACTCATTACATAAATCTTTCTTCGTTGCGCAGGCAGCCGGAGAACTCTCTTCTGCTCACACACAGATAAATCATTAGCGATTATCTGGCTCTCTACCTCATTAATAAAGGTAGGAAGCTGATCTAAAAAATAGGATGTAATTTCCTGCATTTTATAATGACGACGCAAATAATCAATAACCAAATTCCGGCAAATAGAGAAAATAAAGTACTTTATTGTTTCCGGTCGCAACATTTGCTTATAATCCATCAAACGTAAAAATACATCTTGAGCCAGATCTTTCGCGTCTTCATCTTTTCCTATCTTATATAAGATATACAAGTAAACGGAACGATGATAATTCTGATAAGAATCAGTAATCAACTGTACGGATGACATATCTATATTTTCCATTGCTTAGATTTTTGTTTATCATTACGTTGGCAAATATAGAAGGTAAATATGAAAACGGATATTCAAAAAGAAAGAGATAAATTCCGTCCTATTGGCGGAGAGCAAGCGATCAACACACATTCTAATTATCAGACAGTTAACTCTCAATTTCATAGAGTCTCAATTTATTATTTGAGACTCTAAAGAGGTATTTATCAATCTAAAGTTTAAAATGAAAGGTACATAAGTATATTATTCTTCATTGGTCTTTCCGATACTTCGAATATATTCATTCGGAGTAATTCCAATAACCTTTTTAAAATAACGAAAGAAGGAAGTACGCGAACTAAAACCACATAGTTCGGCTAAAGCTGTCAACGTATATTTAGAATATTCATCTTTATCAACCAAACGCTTAAACTCCTCTATGCGATAGTCATTCAAATAGTCATAATAGTTTTTATCCAAATATTGATTGAATAAATAGGATAATGTATAAGTGGAAACATTCAATATTGCAGCCAAGTCTGCTATTTTCAGATTGGGATTAACATATAGTCGATCCCTTTGCATCAGAAGTTCCAGTTCGCCAGCCAAGCGCCTACATTCTTCTTCAGTCACATTACTCTTTCTATATTTTTCTTCTATTACCGGTTGCTGTTTTTCCTTCGACTGAATTAGGTTGTTTCGTTTCATTCTCCGGCGATAATATATATAAGCCAAGGTTATTATCAATATCACTAAAACAGTCACACTCCACATAACAGCATTGAAACGAGGAGCAATAGTCACCATCAGGCAAATTTCCGACTCCGGATCATCCACCCGATGAATTCTAAACTGATAATTGCCGGATAATAAGTCATAATACGTTATTTCAGATTGTCCACTCAATAATTGCCAGTCGCTATCTATTCCTTCCATCTTACATTTATAAGACATATATGCAGGCTCCGAATAAGTGAACCCAGAGAAACGGATTGTCAAATTACGCTGATCTGCTTCCAATTTTATTTTATACACGTTATTTTCTCTACTCATCTTAGCATAAACCGATTGCTTTCCATTCACTAATACATCGGTAATAGCAACCGGATAATGCCATTTTGCTTTTCTGCCATTTTGTTCCGAGGTCAGATAAATCATACCTTTCGAATTGCCGAACCACATCGTACCCTCTTCATCTATCACAGGGAAACAAGTAATAAATATAGAACTGGGCAAGCCATCTACGAAATTATAGGGAATAAAATTACCTTTCTTATCATAACGATATAAGCCCAAATTAGTACCAATCCACAACCAACCTTCATGATCTTCTATAATAAACATTGCATCCTTTCCATCCAAAGGAGTGCCCGACTGCATTCTCCGAAAATGATTCATCGACAAATCAGATATAAAAATTGCACCTTTATCCGGAAGGAAATAAAGCTCATGATTAGAATCTTCGTATACTGTCCGGATTTTATCTTTATGAATAAACCCTTCAGGAAACATATCCGACTTCAAACTATTGGTTGATGGATCCCAAATGCATAAACCGTTCTCTGTACAAATCCATCCTTTACGAGTGAAATCAAAACATATATCATAGACATTCTCTCCCGGTAATTTCGAATTTTCAGTAGTATAATGCCGGATTTGCTTTCCATCTCTATAACAGTAAAGTCCCATAGACGTCGCCATCCACAAACTTCCTTCATCATCCGATTTTATGCAAAACACATGTCCTTTCAGGAATGGAGTTGATTTTAAGTCTGCTGTTTCAAAATCAGATAAAGTCAACGTGGAAGGATTGAGGATATATATACCGCCACCATAAGTACCTATGTAATACTTTCCTTCAAAAGCATAAATACACAAAATCATATTGGAACGTAATTCGGGAACCTTAAAACTTTTAAACCGCTGTTTCTTTTCATCTATATAGAAAAGTCCATTGCGCGAACCTATCAGTTTCTCGTCTTTCGAAACAGCTATTGCACGAACAGGCATCTCTTTTGAGTCGAAATAAGGAAGATAGGCATAGGTAGAAAATAACCCGCTCTGATATAGTGTATAATCCAAGCCTAACTGATAAAAACCAATCCAAATCACTCCCTCCCTATCAACCAATAATGCATAGACAGAATTGGAACGGATCGCCTGTTTATTTCCCGATTCGTAACAAAAGGAACGAACAATCTTCATATTATTCGCAGAAACAAAATGTACCCCGTTTCCATCAGTGCCTATATACAACAAATTCTTTTCATCACTGGAGAGAGACATGATAACATTACAACCCAAGTCAATAATATTTTCTTTAAATTCACCCGTCGAGATATCAAAACATAGCAACCCATGATCCATTGTTCCTAAATAAAGCTTTTTGCCGATACGTGTCATATTTCTATAGGAGAATCCCTGCTTGTATGGATAAGAGGTTATTTTCCGGTTTGAAATATTCATGGAATGTAATCCACCTTTGGTAAGAATCCATAAAGCTCCATTTTCATCCAAATTCAATGCAACGATGAAATTTTCTGCCGATAAGATGTCGGAACTTACTGCCAGTCGCTCCAATTGATTATTTCGATAGATAAATAATCCTTTTTCACTACCTATATACAATCCTCCATCCCGAGTTGGTAAAAGGGCACGAACACCACAATTAATAGTCTCCGGACTAAAGGGTTCCAGTTTTTCTGTTTCCTTATGAACCGTCCACAATCCCATATCATTATCCATATCCTATTACCAGTCGTCTCTGTTATTACATTCACCCATTTTAGTTTTTCATTATTCCCTAATATGGGATAATGTTTCAAATGGACTCCGTCAAAACGTTCAACAGAACTTGCCGTGCCAATCCAAATATAGCCTAATGAATCTTTATAAAAAGAACTGACCATCAGGTCGGAAAGTCCGTCTGTTTCGGAAATGCTGCGGAAAGAGTAAGAAATCGGATAAATAGGTATATTTATGAGTAGCAGACAAAGAGTAGTCAAAGCCTTTACTATATGTCGTATTAGATTATGCATAGAGGATTCATATTTAATGAAACAATGCAAACCTACATAAAATATCTCGGATTTTATATAGGTTTGCACAAAAAACAAGGAACTTACTCTCTTTAAAAAGATAGAATCTATCCTGGATATACATAATTTACAGTTTCACCTTTATCTGTGATTTCTGATAAACTACCGGGATTTTCTTATCATTCACTTCTACAGACATAGGCTTCTTTGTGCTTCTAAAGGTGGTATTTATCTTCGGCTGTCCGTCTATCCAAAGATCAAGTTTCTTACCTTCTGCTTTCTGAATAACGAACAGCTTAGCCAATGATGAAAAGTAAGTTTCATTACCCCGTCTCAATGCACTTCCATAAGCAATAAAGAAGTCCTTAGCGTTCTTTGCTTCAGTACCTTCTGGGTAAGAAACTGCAAACATATAAGCATCTGTCATCCAGCCGTCGGGCATAATCCATGAATTACTGTGCATTAATCTTCCGTCCGCCAGTTGGTTGATATATAAATCGGTAATTTTACCTTTATGACGGATACGAAGCCCTATCCAGTCCTGCCCTTCACGTCTTTCCATTTGAGGCAGGTCTTTTTCATCGGGAGCGTCTTTCAGAATAATAGCTGTCAGTCCTTTCACACGGTTCACCTCGGCTGGTAAATGGAATGAATAATATTTTTCGGTTCCTTTCAAATCTTCCGTAGGAGCTTCTATTTCTTCCCAATATAAATCTTCGGGATAGTCGTGCACAAAATCGGACTTAGCCAGCATGCGGGGATATAAAGGACGGATGACTACTGAAGAATTTCCGTTTGTCACATTCACGTCAATGCCCGATTTCTTATAAGTTCCATTGGTATGCCATAACCATTCGAACTGTCCTACCTTATGTGTCTTCAAATCATCAATCATATAAATCACATTATCCATCCACAGGAAATGACGGAAGTTACGGCTGAAATTATTAGAGACAGGACCTGTTCCATTGGCCAAAACATATTTCACATTGCCCGCATCCAAGAGATGATAAAGATTTCCTCGCAAAGTAGAGCCGCTATACTGTTGTTCACGAGGTTGTCCCTCCCCGTTGAACAGGACTACATTATGTGCCTGGCTTTGAAAAAAATAGTTGCGATAGGCAGGATTGGGATACCAGCAGTTTCCTCCATCCTTGATAATATCAACGCCTTTATGAAAAACAATAAAGGAGTTGGCATCCGCATGGGAATGATTCCACGTATGACCGCTTTTCACAGCAAGCATCGTAGCATCCTTCTCCCAAGAAGTACGCATGGTGGCCCAACCGAAATCCGAGAATAGCTGTGAGGTTTTCAAATCGGGAGTTACGGGAGCTTTACTCAAATCAGGGGTATAGAGAAAGCCCATCGGACGATTCAGGAAAAATCCATCGCGATGCTGTCCTTGCTCTACTTGGGTTATATACCACAGAATAGTCGGGTCTTTCAGTCCCAATGCATACAATAACATCATACTGGATTCTGCTGATACATTCTTATGACTATCACCAAAATTCAAACTATACAGCATACCTGTACGAGGATAGCATACTTGAGAAAAGTAGTTCGGAAGTTTTGCCAATTGGGGTATATTGCCGGGATTTTGTCCCGGATGAGTGTTTATCCAAGCGATTCGAAACAATAGGGCTTCCTGAATACCAAAGTTTGCATAATTCAAACTTTCATACATTCCTCCGGCCTCATCAAAACTCTTTGCTTTCTGTTGCAAGGCATCGCCGGCAAAGTCAAACCATTCGGGAAGTGATTCATGAAGTTGCTCCACCCAATCTTTTACTTCGGGAAGTTCATTCTGTAGGCTTAATGCTAATATTCCACCCTGGCATACGCAGGAAGTCCACCAGTTGTGTCCCATAGAGTTCAAAGAATGGATTCGGGCAGGTTCCAACAGCCAGTCGCCCAAGGCAGGCTCTACAGCCAATCGTTTCAAGCCTTCGGCAATCTTTTTTCTTTCCGAAGAAGACATTATGTTATAAGCCGCATCATATCCTATGGCAGAAAGGAAGCTCTTATGTGCCATGCCCAGTTGCGAACGCCAGACTGGAATACGTGCCATCATTTCCATATCTCCCCAGGATTCGGCTTCCACAGCTTTCAAAAGAATCTCTTTGATTATATTTGCATACTCTTTATTATCCGTCATCAGATAGGCCAACGACAAATAATCCAACCGATTGAAATCTTCCTTTTGTAAGGCTTCATCGGCAGTTTTCTGAATATCCTCCCAGGCTTCCCGCAATTTCGGTTCATTCTGCATACGTTGTTTTACCTGCTGAATACGTTGAGGGGTGTACAAAAGGGAAGGATGATTTATCTTTTGTGCAGATACAAACGATGCAAATAATATTCCGATCAGGCATAGAACTATTTGTTTCATGATATTTATTGCTTTTTCATTTTACTGTTCAATATTGATTAAAAATTCTTCTAAAGCTGCATTGAATTCCTCCGGTCGCTCCATATTCATCATGTGCCCGCAATCCTCTATGATTTTCAGCTTTCCATTAGGTAGATATTCCAATATGGGAGGATTTTTTGAAAATTTGTTATCAGAAGAATGACCTTCTACAATTAAAGCAGGTACGGCAGGGTGACTCTTCTTCAATTCTTCAATAGCATCCAGCCCTGCTACTACCCGTACTTCTTTGTGCAGCGGTTGCCATGCATCCCATTCGTCAATCATCTGCCACAAAGGCACACGCATCCGTTCACGCTGGCTACCACCGGATTTCATTAATCCTTCAAACCACTCTTTCTTCATCACTTCCACTCCTTTCTGTTTCAGGGCAGCTATTTCTTCATCACGCACCTTTGCTTCTTCTTTAGTCATCGGCTCACTAGGACCCTTCGATTTCCGGATGTTTCCACTGGCTAAAAAAGCCGATAACATCCGGTCTGGGAAATACGCCAACATATCAGCAGTAATGAACCCGCCCAAAGAAAGCCCGACAATATGCGCTTTCTTGATGTGCAAAGAGTCCATTAAAGTAACCAGATCTTCAACATGCATAAATTGATAATCTTCTGTTTGGGAAGAAGAAATGCCGTATCCTCTTAAATCATAGCGAATGACATGATACTTTTTCGCAAACACAGAAAATTGTTCATCCCACATACGATGGTCGAGCGAATGACCGTGAACAAAAATTATCGGTTCACCCTGACCGGCTTCTTCATAGTATAGAGAGCCGTTTCCTACATTGATACGCCCTTGTTTGACAACCAATGGCTTGCCTTTCAGTATTTCTGAAACAGTCCGTGAAATGACAGGGCTGCCAAAGAAAGAAGAGAAACCGTCTTCTTTAGCAGAAGAACCTGCTACATGGGAGATGAAGAATCCGTAAACTTTATCGTGTTTATTTATCCACGGATAAGCACCGGCCCATCCCGGTGAACTAATCTGATAAGCTTCACCTGTCTTTTTATCTATTAATTCACGCCATTCTCCTAATCCGTAGATTCCATTGTGGGATTGTCCCAGTCCTTTCGCTACATAATTATCCGAGTTATTCGAAGGGATTATGGCGCCTTTCACTTGGTCGGCCTGCATTTCTTTCACAGTTTCTGCTGATATAATTTGCTTGCCATTATACATTCCATCGTGATAAATCATGGACAGGAAGTGAAGATAATCATTCATTGTAGTACACAGTCCGCCCCCTAACATGGGTGCATGTCCGCCGTCCGTGTTGATTGGGGTAAAATGAGAGTTTTTCATTTCCAAAGGTTGCGCCAGCAGTTCTTGAAAAAGAGTCTCAAACTCCTCTCCCATCGCCACTTCTGCCATTCTTCCGGCAATTTGCATGGCAAGTCCACCATATTCAAAACGAGTGCCGGGAGTAAAGACTGTATCCAAAGGGAGAATTTCAGTGACTGCCGAATCCAAATGATTATAGTTATCTACACGGGGCTCGGGAAGATATGGACGTACTCCTGATGTATGGGATAATAATTGCCGGAGAAGAATCTTACCTTTAGCATCGTCTTTAAATTCCGGCAACCATTTTTCTACCGGATCATCCCATCCCAAATCAGTACGGTCTACCACCGCGCCTATGACAGCAGCCGCTACCCATTTTCCGGCAGAAGCGACATATACTTTTGTATCGGGTGTATAATCCCGATAGTTCTTCTGAAAAATGACGGTATCATTCTTCACTACACAAATGGATGCTCCGGGGTAATATCCCTTGTCTACCCATCCTTGGATAACAGAATCCAAAGAAGAGAAGTCATACCGACTTCCCTGACCGGATGATATTTTGCAAGAACCGGACAAAAAGCAGATACTTACAAAAGCGGCAATTAATAAACGATTATTCATTTCGTTGTTTACTATCTATTCTTCTGATTGTAAATCCCAATATACGACATAGCGCTGGCGATGCAAATCGTATAGCGGACGAATCACATCTCCTTGTTCTGTCGTAAACTTCAAATCACTTCCTACACGTTGCAAAGCACGTTCAGGGTGTTTCTTATCTAGTTTCAAAGAGGTACGCAAATGTGCTGGGACATGAAAATTATAGGTATAATAATCATTATAAAGAGCAGGATTTGAGAAAGGAGCAGGGGCTTGCATACCTTCAGTTCCCCGTTCTCCCGCCAATACCAACGGGCCATATAACAGGGCTGCCTTATCCGGGTTATCCGGAGTAGTTTCCAGTTTGATTTGCATCGGATAAGTAGCCGAGATTTGATCGCCATCTTTCCATTCACGGGTAATGGCAATATAAGAACCAGATTTCTGTTTTACAGATATTTTCTTACCATTCACCGAAACTTTTACATCCTTGCTCCACGAAGGATAGCGCAGATAAATAGTCGTGCGGACAGGATTTTCTGCCTGAAGAGTAAAACGTGTTGTTTCTTCCTGTGGGAATTCCGTTTCCTGACGGATTGTCAGTCCTTTTTCTTTCCAGGTTACCTGTGAAGGGATAAATAGATTTACATATATTCCCTGATTGTTATGGTAGTAGATGGCTTCTCCAAACTTTGCATGATTCTCAAATCCGCTACCTACGCAACACCAGAAAGAGTTCTCTTTTGTGCTATACAGCTTATGAGACCCGGAAAGCAAAGGCAGAAAATAAGCTACCATACCTGTTTCAGGGTCTTGTTGTCCCAAGATGTGATTATACAATGCCCTTTCGTAATAATCCGCAATAGATGAATCGCCCGTCCAGCAGAAAAGATGGCGGCTAAGTTTGAGCATATTATAGGTACAACAAGTTTCTCCGGTATAGCCGGTCAGATGTTGGGATAACTTCTTCGGATCAAAGTAGTGTTCTTTGTCACTGCTACATCCCGGAGCAAAAGTATGATGGTCAATCATGGTGTGCCAGAAGAATTCCGATAGTTTTCTGCTTGTCTCGTTGCGGGTTAACTCGTAGTTGCGGGCTTCGGCTATCACTTTCGGGATGAAAGTATTGGTATGCTTCGTTCCCAAGTCATCACGAAGTTCTTTCAATGGGTCGATTACGTCATTGTGGTAGAAATATTCCGCCAGCCAGCGATAACGTTCATCTCCCGTTATTGAGTATAAATTATAGAATGACTCATTGATACCGCCAAATTCATTGCGGATCATAAGTTTACGTGTTTCTTCACTAAGGGGTTTCAATTTATTGTATGCCCAATCACCCACTCGGGTGACGATAGTCAATGCTTTCTTATTATCCGCATACAGATATTGATCTATCAGCCCGGAGAAAAGTTTGTGCAGAGTATACCAGGGAGCCCATACACCTTTTCCCTGAATATTCCGGTTTATCAGTTCTTCGGGCCAGGCACTCAAATACCCGTTTTTCAGTGCATTCTGCACTTCTTCCAATCCGTTAACCAAGCTATCGCCTTTCAGTTTGAATATCTCACTGCCGGTAGCTGCGTACATCAAACCAAGTGCCGAGAGCATGTGTCCGGTAGTATGTCCGCGAAGTTCGCAATCCAAAGATTCCCAACCACCCAGTTTCTTCACTGTCATATATCCGCCCTCACGTCCGGCAAACACACCGGCATTGGTACGGAAGCTATGTAGCAGACGATTCACATCTATTGACGTCATCCAGGCAGAATCCCGAAGCATATTATCACGGAAACGACTTGGCAACAGGCGAACATCTTTCAAATCAAAACTTTCCGCCTGAAGGGGAGCCACTGTTTCCTTTTTCAACTTTCCCTGATGTTGTCCGGGATATACAGATTGAGCTGACATTATACCCGATACTGTCAATGAACCAAACAAGATTGCCGTAACTAAAACTTTCTTATTCATATTATTTCTATCTTTTATCTATAAGATACGAACAAGGTGCCTTAAACACTCAAAGCCACAAAATTATTTAATTAAGCTACAATTCTTTAATTTAAAGCCCACTTTCTTATAAAATTCATCTGAAACGTCCTATCTTTATTCCCCAAATCAAAGAAAGGAGCTACATGGATTTACGTACGGCAAATGTTACAAGATATATTCTTCCTCTGCGTGAGGGAGGCTCATTGCCTGCTCTAGCCGAAGCTGACGATGAATTTAAGTATGTAGTCAAATTCAGAGGGGCAGGACACGGAACAAAAGCGCTGATTGCCGAACTGATTGGTGGGGAGATAGCCCGTGCACTAGGTTTCAGAGTCCCCGAAATAGTTTTTCTGAATCTGGACGAGGCCTTCGGAAGAACAGAAGCAGACGAAGAGATACAGGATTTACTTCAATGGAGTCGAGGACTGAATATGGGATTGCATTTCCTTTCCGGTTCGTTGACTTTTGATCCGATAGTACATCAAGTAGATGGAAAAACGGCTTCGCAAGTAGTATGGCTGGATGCCTTGCTGACTAACGTAGACCGTACCATTAAAAATACCAATATGTTGATATGGCACAAAGAACTATGGCTGATAGATCATGGGGCGTCCCTTTATTTCCACCATTCCTGGACTAACTGGCAAAAACAGGCACTGGTTCCTTTTGTACAGATAAAAGATCATGTATTATTACCGTTTGCCGATAGACTGGAAGAAGTAGATATCGAATTCAGACAGATATTGACTTCTGATAAAATCCGTGAGATAGTCAATGCTATTCCCGACGACTGGTTGAACTGGACAGAAGGCACAGAAACTCCACAGGATTTGAGAGACATTTATATTCGATTCTTAGAAGAAAGGATGAAACATTCCGAAACATTTGTAAATGAAGCGCAAAATGCAAGAAAGGCACTTATATGAATACGCAGTCATCCGTTTCGTTCCTAAAGTAGAACGGGAGGAGTTTATCAATATGGGGATTGTGTTGTTTTCCAAACAAGCCAAATACCTGAAATCCCTCTATACGATAGATGAGAACAAACTAAAACTGTTTTCTTCCGAACTGGATATTAATTGCCTGAAAGAAGGGTTACAGGTCTTTGACAAGATATGCATGGGAAATAAAGAGGGAGGAGCCATAGCCAATATGGATATTCCTGACAGATTTCGTTGGCTGACTGCAGTAAAAAGTTCCTGTATACAAGTATCTCGCCCACATCCGGGATTTTCTACTGATTTAGATAAGACTTTGGAAAGATTGTTCAAGGAATTAGTACTCTGATTCCTTGAACAATCTCTTTGTCAAACTAACGGGCAGTAATATAAAAGCTCTGTTCTACTGCTTCAGCAGTCTGCACTTTAGATTCTCCGCTACGCCCATATTGCCAGGCTACCACTGTCACCTTTACCGGAAATTTTGCACGTGGGGGAATTTTAGTCAATACCAGTTTATCTCCCTTTATCTCTGCCGGACCTTCTTTTACATAATAGTAAACCGGAAGGCCGGAGTCAGCAGTTCCATTTAAACTTATTTCTTTCACTGAAGCTTTTACATCGGATAGTTTCGGGAAAATTATACGTTGGGGTATCCCTTCCTTATTCCGGTAAGGAATACGAATCTCTACCTGCTGAACGGCACTCCGGTATTTATGATCCTGTTTTACGGAAGCCATCAAACAGATGCCTCCTGTACGTTTAGGATTATCCAATCCCATCCGATAGAAACGAACAGTAAAAGTTGTATCATTCACCACTTCCACCGGACCGCAAATTCTCGACATTCGAATGGGATGCGTACTGTGTTCTTTTGAATATTCGTTCCTTAACATATCTGTGTACACTGCTTTCAGGTGGAAAGTGACTCCGTCCGCTTCGGGTTGAAAAGAAGGAGACATACGTACATGGGATTTCGGATTGAAAGTTATCAGTTTTCCTTTTTGCTCAAAGCCGATATACTGCTCTGTCTTTCCACGCTCATTGGCGTAATATTTTTCTGTGGCATCTGCCATTTCCTTATCAAAATACCAAAACGCATGGTTCTTGTCTCCTTTATACTTATCATAGGAAGCGGCTTCGGCTGTAGGCTTTTCATTCTTTCGCCAACGGTCTGCCAGCCAGCCATTCTTTGCTTCTACCGGAATTAACTGAATCGGAGCATCCAATGACGAATGCTCCGGCAACCGATATTCCACTGTCTTTTTCAGAAAGAGGGAAAGATAATCAATCAATTCATCGGATATGTCGAAATGTCCGTGTCCTGCATCAGCAAGAAATGCAAGGGGAGCATTCGGATATTCACGACGATAATCGAAAGAGGTTATCAACCGGTCTTCCCACCATTCGTCCTCTCCCATCACCATTAATGAGGGGATACCTTCAATCGTACGGGTTCCCCAATCCAAATTCGCACGCCCGTAACCAGTCAAATGAGTTCTGGGAGAATCACCGTGAATAGAGAGTACGGCCAATGTACGTTCAGGATTCCAGGCGGCAAAGTTCCACGGATAAGTAGCCATTGCCGAGTGTCCGATAGGTATAACCGGGGCAAACTCCAGTTCTGTATATCCGCTTATTTCAGACAAGTTCTTCATCATTGTTTCAAAGATTTGTTGGGTACCTTTTGTCACGTCCCAGCGTTGGTCTATTCCGGGAGTGATCCATATCTCTGCAATTCCCAGTTTGCCCATATTCTTCCGAAATTCAGAATGCTCGAAAATTGTTTCTTCGGTCATATTGTGTTGCCCGATGATGACGGCACGGACTTGTTTACAGTTTTCCGGTATCCATAGATAGGCAGAAGGGTGGGCGTTTGTCTCTTCTGAAATCAGCTCTTTTATTTCCACTGACCATTGCCAGGGGGCTGCTGCCACCTTAGCAACCTGCATGAATAATGACAACAATACAACAAGAAAATATTTATTCATAATGCTTCTTTTAATTGATTTAACTTCCTATACTACGAATATGAAGAACAAAATACTCAAAAAACGACTATATATAATAGTAGATATTAAATGCAAAGATAGCGTTATCCGTAAAAAAGGTAGCAAAACCCGTAATCTATATAAAAACAGATTACCTTTTACAGACTAACTTTGTATAGAGGAAATAAAGATAATAAAAACATTAGAATACGCTTTTATTTTAATAATATACTTGATTATGGAAAAAGTGAAATTGAACAATGGCATTGAAATGCCTATTTTAGGTTATGGTGTTTATCAGGTTACGCCTGAAGAGTGTGAACGTTGCGTGTCGGATGCAATCAGTGTGGGCTATCGTTCTATTGATACGGCACAAGCCTATCATAACGAAGAAGGTGTTGGAAATGCAATCAGTAAATGCGGCGTACCACGTGGGGAACTGTTCATCACTACAAAAGTATGGATTTCAAATGCCGGTTACGAAAAAGCTAAAGCTTCTATTGATGAATCGCTGCGTAAGTTAAAGAGCGATTATATTGACCTATTGCTCATTCATCAGCCGTTCGGTGATTATTATGGAACTTACCGGGCTATGGAGGAAGCATATAAGGCTGGTAAACTCCGTGCAATCGGTGTCAGCAACTTCTATCCTGACCGCTTTATAGACTTGGCAGAATTCTGTGAAATTACTCCTGCCGTCAATCAGGTAGAGACACACGTTTTCAACCAACAGATAAAGTTGCAGGAAGTAATGAAAGAATATGGTACTAAAATTATGTCATGGGGACCGTTTGCTGAAGGTAGAAACGACTTCTTTACCAACCCGACTCTCCAGGAAATCGGTAAAGAATATGGCAAATCAGTGGCACAGGTCGCACTGCGTTATCTGATTCAACGCGATATTATCGTGATTCCTAAATCGACTCATAAAGAACGTATGATGGAGAATTTCAATGTCTTTGATTTTTCATTAGCACCGGATGACATGGCGGCCATCGCTGCGCTTGATACAGCTAAAACACTCTTTTTCTCCCACTATGATCCGGAGATGGTGAAGTGGTTGATTAATTATGGTAAATAGTGGTAAGTAGTAAATCCCAATAAAGACTACAAATGGGAATTTAGCTCATTCCTACACCGTTATGAATATATTTTTAGACGCGGATGACACGGATTACGCGGATTTTAATAGGCTGCGCAATAAAAGAATCGCGTTATTCGCGTCATCCGCGTCTAAAAAATATACCACAATAATTTATTTCTATTCTTCTGCAAATAAATTAGCATTTACTTGTCATTTTCACATACTCAATGACCATCAAAATAATTTGAGTCATTTTTCCAGCGGAGTAAAATGCAATGCGGCTCCGCCACTCACTTTTAGCTTCAAAACAAGCTTATCTCCGGCTTTTATCTTCTTATGAGTACTACGTACTTTCGTTCGTGTATTCAGCTTGTCATCATCTTCGTACAGGTGAAGCATATACTTCTTACCCGGTTCCAGAAAATCCGTAGTCAATGTAATTGTGCGGGCTTCCGTATTCGTCATTGCTCCTACAAACCAGTCATTCCCCGAACGACGTGCCTGAACGATATATTCACCAATCTCTCCATCTAACGCGCGGCTGTCATCCCATACACTCGGAATTGCTTTCCAAAATTCCAGTTCTTCTTCTCCCTGGTAGAATTCCGGTCTGTCATACCAAAACATAAATTGCAAAGGACTGTAATACACAGCTGCCATCGCCAACTGATGTGCTTTCGTATTCTTCACCCGGTTATTGAAATAGCAAAGCGTATAGTCTCCTGCACCTGCCAGATAGCGGGTAAAAGGAAGAGTCATATTGTGTGTAGCATCCGGCATTTCTTCATTTCCACGAATACCTTCCTGCGTCATCAGGTTAGGATAAGTACGGCTGAAACCTGTCGGACGATATTCGTCATGAATATCTACCATCAGACCATATTCTCCACATTTACGAACTGCATCATGCAGCCAGGTACTCCAACGCTGATTACCTATCTGTACAAAACCGAACTTGACACCTTTCAGCCCCCATTTCTTATACAATGGCAATAAAGTATCCAACTGCTGCACTAATGCGCGCTGATTGACATACACCATAAGTCCGATTCCTTTCGATTCGGCATATTTACACAAAGCGGGTATATCAAGGTCTTTATCAGGAGAAACAGTAGTAGCGTCCGAACTCATTTTCATTTCCGGTCCGTACCATCCTGCATCCATGTGCACATACTGAATACCACGTTCTGCCGCAAAGTCAATGGCTGCTTTTACTCTATCTTGTTTCAAGTCGCCCGAACGGAATACTTTCCCGGGTTTGATCCAAGAAGTATCAGCCAGTTTGCAAGCCGGATTCAGATTCAAGACAAGATCATTATTATTAATTAAATCGACCGGACGTTCGCCAACCATGATTACACGCCACGGAGTACTGTAAGGAGAAATAATATCGACGCTACTATACAGGCTTGTCTCCAAAGTGGAAGGTTTCTCTGCCGATAAACGGAATTTACCACGAACATAATCCACCATTTCTGCTTCCAACAAAGCTACTGATAATCCATCAGGAAGTTTCAATGTCAATGGACGCTCACTCTCCTCTTTACCCCATCCTTTCAACGGACGAAGTTCATAAGATCCTTGCGCCCAACGTTCATAATACGCCATCGTTCCTTCAGGCATTGTGAAGCTAGTCTGCTCACCGACAATATGCAAGAAAAGCCCGTTTGTCATTTCCGGAAAATGATAGCGGAAAGCAACTCCTTCATTATAGGCGCGGACTATAATATTCATAAAGTAGTTTTTACGCTTATCATAACCACCATCCCGATTACCTTTTCCTTCTCCCTTCTTGAATTTCAAAGTCATCTCATTGTAGCAATCACGTACTTCCGCACGTTCGCCATATACAGGCTTCCATCTCTCGTCCGTCTTTTGATGTTCAGTCTCTGTCAACTTCAGATTCTCACACCAAAAATGACAAGTATCATTCGGTATACCCAACGCCGATTCAAATAACTGATTTTCAATCAGAACACCCAGTTTACTTTCTTCAATCACCGGACGATTCTTATAAGTCAAGGCATAATACATTTGTGTATTATCCTCTCCTACCGCACGCTGATAAAAGGTAAAACGATAAGCTCCGTCGGGAGACGTCAGTTCCTGACGGGTTTCTGTCATCACATCTTGCGCTTTTATCAATGCCGGTATCACCAACAACAAAAGTAAAATTCTTTTCTTCATTCTATTTACGCTCATGTTTATTCATCTTTTCTATTATATACGAACGAGGAAGAAATTATACTCAAATGTTTATTGCCTGAAAAGCTTATTCCATCTGCTCTCTATATAAAGTAGGTGTCATTCCTGTCACCCTTTTAAAAATGCGGTTAAAATGTACAGGTGATTCAAATCCGCAAGTAGCACTGATTTGAGATATATTCATCATACTACTATTCAATAGTTTACAAGCATATCCGATACGCATATCAAGTACATACTCTTTGAATGTTTTTCCTGTGTTTTCTTTAAAGTATCGGCAGAAAGCAGCAGGGTTCATCGCTGTATAAGAAGCAATTTCATCCAGACCGATAGACTCGGTATAATGTTTATTCAAATAGGCAATCACCTTTTCCATTCTTTCATTACGCATAATCGAAGGAGATGGGGTATAGTGGGAAGTAGTCAGATATTTCTTATGATTACTGGTAGCCATCATCTGTAGAAGTGAAAGCAACAGGATGATTTGATCTGCTCCTTTGGCAGAAGGAATTTGTTCCAATAACTTAATGATTTTCCCCGAACGGGTAATTGTGAATTTAATTCCTCTGCAAGCATCCTCCAATAAATTCCTGATAGGAATAAACTGGGAGTATTGAGAAATAGAATAATGCATAAAATCTTTCTCAAACTGAATATTGACTCCTCTTACTTTCGGTTCGGATTTTTCTTCGTTATCAGATTCTTCCCCGCCGTCCGGTGGACTTTGCATACTATGAGGCAGTTCGGAACCGAAAAGAATCAAATCACCTTTTGAATAGGAGATAATGCTGTCCCCCACCAGACAATCTCCCTCTCCCTTTTCCACATAAATAATTTCATACTCACTATGAAAATGCCACGGATACGTGAAACGTGGATATTCATAAAAGCGGGCACGGACGGGATTAGAAGTCGTAATAGTCAACTTCTCATTCATTATCTTCTTCATAAATCTCCTTTCTAAACTGCTTTTGCAAAGATAGGTAAATATCTTGCAAAAATACGCATCATAGCATGTATAAAAACCCGCTATTTTTGCATCCATTCATAAAAACATTTGATAGAAACCATGAACGAATTATTTAGTATTGCCGGTAAAGTTGCTGTTATTACCGGAGCAGGTGGTGTACTGGGCGGAAATATTGCCCAACACTTTGTACAGCAGGGAGCAAAAGTTGTAGCTATTGACATTCGTCAGGAGCAACTGGACAACCGTGTGGCTGAACTTAAGCAATATGGTAACGATGTAATCGGCATCATCGGTAATGTACTTGACATCGCCAGCCTGGAGAAAGTAGCCGAAGAAGTCGTAGCCAAATGGGGAAAGATCGATATTCTATTGAACATTGCCGGTGGAAATATGCCGGGAGCCACTCTCGAACCAGATCAGCACTTCTATGATATGGACATCTCTTGCTGGGAAAAAGTGACTAACCTGAATATGAACGGTACAGTTTATCCGTCCATGATATTCGGTAAGGTAATGGCAAAACAGAAGAAAGGATGCATCATCAATGTATCTTCTATGGCTGCTTATAGTGCTATCACCCGTGTACCGGGTTACTCGGCCGCTAAAACGGCAGTAGCCAACTTCACCCAATGGCTGGCAAGCGAAATGGCACTGAAATACGGTGATGGTATCCGTGTTAATGCTATCGCTCCGGGATTCTTTATCGGTGACCAAAACCGTCGTGTACTTATCAACCCGGATGGTTCATTGACCGACAGAAGTAAAAAGGTATTAGCCAAGACTCCGATGAATCGTTTCGGCGACATCAAAGAATTGAATGGTGCCGTACAATTCCTGTGCAGTGAAGCCGCTAGTTTCGTAACGGGAGCTATGTTGCCTATCGATGGTGGTTTCAGTGCATTCAGCGGCGTTTAATATTTAATCTTTTAATTTATTCAAACGCTATGATGGAAAAAACATGGAGATGGTTCGGCAAGAAAGATAAAATCACCTTGCCAATGCTCCGTCAGATAGGTGTTGAAGGAATCGTCACTGCATTACACGAGGTACCGAACGGAGAGATTTGGACAGTAGAAGCCATCAACGATTTAAAATCGTATATTGAATCGTATGGGTTGCGCTGGTCGGTCGTGGAAAGCCTTCCGGTTTGTGAGGCAATCAAGTATGCGGGTACGGAACGTGAACAGTTGATCGAAAATTATAAAGTAAGTCTTGCCAACCTGGGTAAATGCGGAGTGAAAACAGTCTGTTACAACTTCATGCCGGTAATCGACTGGATACGTACGGATTTACAGTACCCTTGGCCGGACGGTACCAGTTCGCTTTACTACGACCGTATTCGTTTCGCTTACTTCGACATCAAAATACTGGAACGTGAAGGAGCTGAAAAAGACTACACAGAAGAAGAACTGCATAAAGTTGCCGAACTGGACAAAGTGATTACAGAGACCGAAAAGGATAATTTGATTGATACTATTATCGTCAAGACACAAGGATTTGTGAACGGTAATATCAAAGAAGGAGATAAAAACCCAGTTGCTATATTCAAACGTCTGTTAGGTTTATATAAAGACATAGACCGGGATGCTTTACGAGAGAATATGTGTTACTTCCTTTCTGCAATTATGCCTGTATGCGATGAATATGGTATCAATATGTGTGTACACCCGGATGATCCTCCATTCCAAGTTCTCGGCCTACCCCGTATTGTCACCAATGAAGAAGATATAGCCTGGTTCCTGAATGCCGTAGACAATCCGCATAATGGGCTGACTTTCTGTGCTGGTTCTCTTAGTGCAGGCGCACATAATGATACTCGTGAATTGGCGAAGAAGTTTGCAGGAAGAACCCATTTCGTTCATCTACGCAGTACAGAGGCCATGCCGGGAGGAAACTTCATCGAAAGTTCCCATCTATCAGGAAGAGGACATCTGATTGATCTCATCCGCATTTTCGAAAATGAGAATCCGGGACTTCCCATGCGCGTAGATCATGGACGATTGATGCTCGGAGATGAAGATAAAGGCTACAATGCCGGTTATTCTTTCCACGGACGTATGCTGGCTTTAGCACAGGTAGAAGGAATGATGGCTGTGGTGGATGATGAGAAACAACATAAGATAGAGTTTTAATCTTATTTTTCATCAATATACTTTGAAATACAGGAAAGGAGCTTTACTTTTGTGAAGAAACAAAAAAGAAGAATATCATGAAAGCAAAAACTACGAAGCTCTGTCTACTATTTATTCTATTATGCTCCCTTCCTGTATTTTATTCATGCAGCGACGAGGCTGACGATTTTTACCTGTTTGAATACTGGGAAGTAATGCTCGACCCGGAACCTCCCATTAGTGAAACCAGTTTGTCAATCACGGGAGGAACAAAGTTGGGAATTAAGGGTGGCGTAGCTCCTTATACAGCAGAAATAGCCGATGGGCAAATTGCTACAGCTTATGTGGATGAAAACAATGATATTCAAATCAGCTCTATAAAACTGGGCAGCACGTCATTGATGGTAAAAGACGCTGATGGAAGAATCATAAAAATAGGGCTAAAGGTCGTCAACGGCAAACAATCTTTTTCAGTGAATTCTGTGGAAGCAAAAATCACAGGAATAGATGAAAGTCTGTTGGATGAACAACAAAAAGAAAAACTAGAAGCGGTCATAAAAAAGATAAAGGAGGAAGCGGGTATACAAGCTACAGGAGGAATAGCTTTCTCTTATGACCAAAAAAGTAGTGGCAAAGTGACAATTGTTACTGGTAAAGAAAATGCTCCGAAAATAGAAGGAAGCTTCTCCCGCTCCACATCAGAGTCAGGCACTACATTCCAAATTACAATCAATGGTAAAGAGTATGACTGCAAATTTAAACTTCCCGAACGTCCCGATACTTCAAAGAGTATCACCACACGAGACCTTGGCCCGATTCCTTATTGGTTAGTGGAAGATGTAACTGAAGATTATAAATCAGATGTGACCGACCTATTCGGAATAAATGCCACCTCCCTGAAAATAGAACGCATTTATATAGGTTCATTCACTCCGTTACGATAGGTTTATTCCTCTTTCTATAAAATAGATGCGGCAAAAAGCACGAATAACTGTTTTTTGTCGCATCTTCCATTTAATTAAAAACGCTATACACAATAGTTTTATTAGACTTACTCTCACACTCTCACCTTTTTCTTATATCCCTTTATTCATCGTGCTTTCGAGGGTGAGAGTAAAGGTGAGGGTAAAGGTGAGAGTAACTTTTACCCTCACCCTGTGTTTCGTCCTAATTCTAGTTGCCAGACTTGGCTTCTTATCTTGACAAACAGGCATAAACCAGTTGATAGCCACTAATATGTTGGAATCAAAGCAATAAGGTTCATAACAATAACCCTATGGACCCTAATGATTAAGCTTACTTCATCTTCAAAAGCTCACTGCTGTGAGCTGGCTTGTTTACTGCTATGAGCTGAAAAGCTAACGGCAGTAAACAAATCAGCTCATTAAAGTAAGCCGTTTCATTTGATTGTTGCATAATTGTTTGAACACATATACTTTTAGTAATGAATGTATAGTTCTGACATTATAAATACAGTGGGTTACCCCACTAATAGCCACACTTTTCTATATCAATCTACTGTATTACATCATTTGGTGAGAGTAAAAGTTACTCTCACCATTACCCTCACCTTTACTCTCACCCTCGAAAACACGATGAATAAAGGGATATAAGAAAAAGGTGAGAGTGTGAGAGTAAAATCAACACAATCTTTTATTTGTTAGCTACTTTATTCGTATCTTCTCTACAAAATCTTTTTTATCTATATTCAGTTCTTTCAAAGAAGTGATCCGTTCACCGTTCAACACAATGTTTTCGAACAAAACATTCTCGATTTTCCTATTCTTATCGTAACCTTCTATCAAAGAAGGATTGATATACTTCCCGGTACATGAAATATTACGAAATGTTATGTTCTTGACACCTCTGCCGGGACCTGTATTGTATTTTTGGTTATACATCACCCGTAGATGAAACAATTGTCCTTCCTGGATATGTTCCACACGAATATCCTCAAAAGTAATATTTTGTGCCAGATTGTGATCTCCTACGTTGATAGTCATGCAGCCTTGATAATCGCGATCATCTTCATCATGTTCCAATATATCGATATTCCTGAATACTATATCTTCCAAAACTTCATCTCCCGTTTCAGTATTTCCATGCGTACCGATATTGATAGGGTGAGCAATATCCGCCCATAGTGTAGAATTAAGTACACAGATATTACGAGAATCTCCATAATAATTCCAACGATGCGTATAGATGGCTATACAGTCGTCTGAATTACGAAGAAAAACATCATCAATCACTACATCCGAGCAAGACATAAAATCCAATCCGTCACTCCAACCCTGATAACTGAATGATTTCAGATTCTTGATAGTAATTCCCTGTGATTGTCCACCGGAAACTGTATAGTGACGGGAGTTGACAACTGTAATTCCATCAATCAGTACATTCTTGGAGTATGCCACCGATATTCCCTGCTGCGGTTCAAGCAACATACCGTGTCCGAGAATCTTTACATTCTCTACACTGTCGCAAGTCAGGCAACCTTTCAGCACCGCTCCACCTTCCAGATAGACAGTCGTGTTGGAAGGAATACGGAAGCATTTGCCTGCCACATCTGTGGGTTCGTGTATACCAGACTCAAAATACATCACATTCGGATCATTCTTATCAGGCACATTCTCAATGATCGGATTGGCAAACACATGCAGATTATTCAAACGGTCACCGTTGAACTCTACAGAGAGTTTTTGTGGTTTATCCAATGTGAACAGCAGAAAATTTCCGTCTATCTCCGGCTGAATTCCTTTAGATAGTGGACGCACTACTGCTGAACGGAGTTCCCCGTTATTCTTTTGCACCAGCACTTCCACTTTACCGGAAAAATCAAACTGTACCATGGTTGCATCCGACTTGGTATCCATGTCCACCTTTACATTATATTCATAAAGGTCTACCCAATCTTTTTCACCTACTTGTCGTACTTTTACTGTATAATCGTCATTGTGACGGGCATAGTAGATGCCTTGTGGCACCGGATAGATAACAATTTCTGCCTGTATAACTCCTGAAGTCATTACAAGTAAAAATGTAAGCGCTATTCTTATCAGTCTATTCATTTTAAGTTATTCATTTATTGTGCATACATCAATGTACCGAGTCCAAGTACATCATACCCGCCGGAATTAGCATCATAATAACCGCCGCCTCCTTCTATTCCTACATATTCGGTAGCAATCTTAGTGTATTTGAGATTATCATCCGAGATGTTTTTTACCCCTTTGTAATGATAGTAAGGCAACGCCCATATTGCACGTTTGATCCATTTACCGCCACCAAGTGTTGTTTGCTCTT
>UMLO01043651.1_pt1 | contig 48076 bp, 38 predicted proteins | sample 1966551 | NCBI WGS metagenome assembly UMLO01 (sample SAMEA4836201, study PRJEB28245) | human gut metagenome | biome: gut microbiome; material: fecal sample | place: Denmark | collected 2008
AGGGGAGCATAACGATCGACGGTACGGACGTGCGTGACGCGACCTTGTATGATCTGCGCGGTCTGATGGGAAATGTCAACCAAGAGGCGATTCTTTTTAACGATACGTTCTTTAATAATATTTCTTTCGGAGTGGAAGGGGCTACGCTTGAACAGGTCCAGGAGGCGGCCCGTATCGCCAATGCGCATGATTTTATCATGGCGAGTGAGGAAGGGTATGATACCAATATCGGCGATCGTGGCGGCAAGTTGTCGGGTGGACAACGTCAGCGTATCAGTATTGCACGCGCTATCCTGAAAAACCCGCCGATCCTGATCCTCGATGAAGCGACTTCTGCACTCGATACCGAATCGGAACGCTTGGTACAGGAGGCTTTGGAGAATCTGATGCGTAACCGTACGACAATCGTGATCGCACACCGGCTCTCGACGATTCGGGGTGCAGACGAGATTTGCGTGATGCATGAAGGGGAGATTGTAGAGCGCGGACGGCACGAAGAGTTGATAGTGTTGGATGGATATTATAAGAGATTGTGCGACATGCAAAGTTTTTGATAAGAAGTAATAGCCCGAGTAGTGACAATCTAAAATATAATAGTTTTATGAAAAAGAGAGCATGGTTGATTAGTATTTGTTGTCTTTGTTATATGTGTGGTGTTTTTGCACAGGAAAAGAACAATTTTTCGGTTAAGAGAGGAATCAATATCAGTCATTGGTTATCACAAAGTAATTCAAGAGGTGAAAAGAGGGCTGCCTTTTTTACAGAGGATGATGTTAAATTTTTGTCAGAAGCGGGATTTGACCATTTGCGCTTACCCGTGGATGAAGAACAAATGTTTACCCCCGATGGCAGCAAAGAAAAAGAAGCTTTTTCTTTGCTGCATAATGCTCTGTCATGGTGTCAAAAGTATCGGTTAAAAGTAATTGTGGATTTGCATATATTGCGTTCTCACCATTTTAATGCGAAGAAAAAACCACTCTTTACAGATCGGAAAGAGCAGATTCGGTTTTATGATTTGTGGAAGCAATTAAGCCAGGAACTGCATACCTACTCAGTCGATTTTTTAGCTTATGAATTGATGAACGAACCGGTAGCTGACGACCATGAACAATGGAATAATATTGTTGCTGAATGTGTTCGGACCATTCGTCAGTTAGAACCCGGACGGTCGTTACTTGTAGGGTCTAATAGATGGCAAGGATATGAAACGATGCGATATCTGAAGATACCCGAGAATGATCCGAACTTGATTATAAGTTTCCATTATTATAATCCTTTCTTGTTGACCCATTATAGAGCCGGTTGGACGAACGTAAAAGACTATACCGGAAAGGTGCATTATCCGGGAAAATTGATTGCCGATGAAGATTTGAAACAATTGAAAGGTGAATTGTATGACAAGTTCGCTTATTGGAATAAAGTGGAATTTAACAAAGAGGTGATCGAAAAACATTTCAAAGAGGTGGTCGATTTTGCTCGTATACACCAACTCCCGTTGTATTGTGGTGAGTTCGGTTGTATCGCCGCAACTCCAAAAGCCGATAAAGAACGTTGGTATCAAGATATGATAGAGCTGTTTGATAAGTATGGAATTGCAAGAGCCAATTGGGATTACAAAGGAGGCTTCGGAATTATAGAGAATGGCATGCCGCAAACAGCTTTGATAGATATACTTACTGGGAAAAATATCAAATAATTGTAATTATGAAATATAACGCATTTGTTTTTCTGTTTATGATTCTGGTTGGCTGCAATATGCCGGAAGTGAAAACGGGCAAACCGTTGTCTTATCATTTCGATGCTCCGGCCGGAATATGGGAGGAGACGTTCCCATTGGGTAACGGACGCCTTGGATTGATGCCGGACGGAGGTGTCGATACGGAAAAGATTGTTTTGAACGAAATCTCCATGTGGTCGGGCAGTAAGCAGGAAACGGATAACCCACAGGCTTACTATTCGTTGGGAACGATCCGCAAACTCCTGTTCGAAGGACGTAACGACGAAGCACAGGAGTTGATGTACAATACTTTCGTCTGTAAGGGCGAGGGGAGCGGACAAGGGCAAGGAGCAAATGTCCCGTATGGCAGTTACCAACTGTTGGGCAATCTTGTTCTGAATTATGATTATCAAGGCAGTTCCGATTCGATCTCCGGGTATAGACGTGAATTGAATCTGGACAATGCGATTGCTACAGCTTCTTTTAGAAGAGGAAAGGTGACGTATGACCGTGAAGTCTTTACCTCTTTTGCCGATGATCTGGGCGTGATCCACCTGACTGCCGATGCGGATAGGGCACTGAACTTCTCGTTGGGTATGAACCGCCCCGAACACTGTAAGGTGACGGCTGACGGGCATGACCTTCTGATGCAAGGGCAGTTGCCTGACGGTGTCGATACACTGGAGATGAAAGGCCTCCGCTATGCATCGCGTGTTCGTGTCATCCTGCCGAAAGGGGGAAATGTGACTTCTGGAGATTCGACTGTTTCCGTGCGGAATGCTTCCGAAGCAATCCTGTTGGTGAGCATGGCGACCGATTATTTCGATAAAGACTTGGAAGGAAAAGTCGCTTCCCTGCTGGCTAATGCCGAAAAGAAAGATTTCGCCTCTTTGAAGAAAGGGCATATTGCTGCTTACCGTTCCCTGTTCGGCCGTGTGGATCTGGATTTGGGACATTCTTCTCGTGAGGATCTGCCGATAGACGAGCGTCTCGCAGCTTTCAGTGCCGATCCGGACGATCCATCTTTAGGGGCGCTCTATTTCCAATTTGGCCGTTATCTGTTGATCTCTTCTACGCGTGTAGGCTTGCTTCCTCCCAATCTGCAGGGGCTTTGGTGTAATACGATCAATACCCCATGGAACGGTGACTATCATCTGAATATCAATCTTCAGATGAACCATTGGCCGGCCGAAGTGGCGAACCTTTCCGAGCTCCATCTTCCGCTCGTGGAATGGACGAAGCAGCAGGTTGCCAGTGGCGAACGGACGGCTAAAGCCTATTATAACGCCCGAGGCTGGGTGACACATATCTTGGGAAATGTCTGGGAGTTCACCGCACCGGGCGAACATCCGTCATGGGGGGCGACCAATACTTCCGCCGCCTGGCTTTGCGAACATCTGTACATGCATTATCTCTATACATTGGATAAGGAATATCTGAAAGATGTATATCCAGTGTTGAAAGGTGCTTCCCGGTTCTTCGTGGATATGTTGGTGGAAGATCCACGCAACAAATACCTGGTGACGGCTCCGACAACTTCGCCTGAAAACGGGTATAAACTGCCGAACGGCAAGACGGCGCATATCTGTGCCGGTTCGACGATGGACAACCAGATCGTTCGCGAACTGTTCACCAATACGATCGAGGCTGCCAATATCTTAGGGGTCGATTCTGCCTTTGCCGGTGAACTTGCTGCCAAACGTGCCCGCCTGATGCCGACGACAATCGGCAAGGACGGGCGTATCATGGAATGGCTCGAACCGTTTGAAGAGGTAGAGCCGCATCATCGCCACGTCTCCCTTCTTTACGGTTTGTATCCGGGCAATGAGATATCGATAAAGCGTACGCCTGAGCTTGCCGAAGCAGCCCGCAAATCACTGGTGGCTCGTGGCGATAAGAGTACGGGATGGTCGATGGCTTGGAAGATCAATTTCTGGGCGCGTTTGCATGATGGCGACCATGCTTATAAGCTGTTTGCCGACTTGCTTCGTCCGTGTGTGGACCGTAAAACGAATATGACGAATGGTGGCGGGACATATCCGAACCTGTTCTGTGCGCATCCTCCTTTCCAGATAGACGGTAACTTTGGTGGTTGTGCCGGTATTGCCGAAATGCTGGTACAGAGCCAGACGGGAGAAATCGAGCTGCTTCCCGCCCTGCCTTCCGCTTGGAAAAACGGAAGTTTTAAAGGTCTTAAAGTCCGTGGAGGTGGCGAAGTGTCTGCCAAATGGAAAGAAGGCCGGTTGACGGAAGCCGGTTTGAAAGCCCTGGTTACCGGTTCGTTCCGTATCAAGCTTCCCGCCGACTCCGCAAATATGAGCATCAAGCTCAACCAAAAAGCCGTATCTCTCCCGGTTGTAGACGGCATGTTGAAAGTAGAATTGCAGGCAGGGGATCAATTGGCTCTGATGTTCTGATCAATACAACGGCAATTTGTATATGAACCCTATCGACAAGCGCTGTGTGTTTTCAATGAAAGCACACAGCGCTTTTGCTTTTTCCGTCAGGTTGTAAGAGCGGGCTGTTCCCGTGAAGAAGATATGTAGGTTTTCATCCGCCATCGGATAAAATTCGACGCCGGCCTGCAAGCCCCATGCTGTGCGGTATTTCCCGTCAGGAAGTTCTCCCTCTTCATTTCCCGCTTTATAGACCGACCCGGTTTCGTACATTCCTTTGGTAAAGGCGTTCCATTTCGGATGAAAGCGGTAATTTATCTCCGCTACGAGTGAAAGATACTGGACGTTACGTAAGCAGACAGGCCCTTCATCATTCTCGCCGGACGGAGGAACCAACTCGGTCAGGATACCCAACGGATCGAGTGAGCCGCGTGTGTACATCACATCGAAATAGCCATCGAACGGACCGGTGCAAACGTTGTGTCCGGCCCATGCCATATACATCCATTTCCCTTTGGCCTGTTCTCCGGCCGTGGCGGAGTAGCGGAGGTTCAGAACCTCGTCCAAATAACTGCTGTTCCAGTTAAATGTGTAGAAAAGCGGAGCACGTGGCTTTTCGATTCCGGCAGGAAGCAGGCCGTAAGCGTCCTCCATGCTCCCGATGCGGTTGTCTGTTACTTGCAAACGTAGTTCTTGGGAAGGAGTCGGCTGGTAACCGAGCGTAACCCCTGTAAAATAGCAATCCATGTATTCGTTCATGTCGCTGTATTCATATATCGAATACGGATCGAGGTCATATTCGAACCCTCCCCAGACTGCATCCTGTTTTCCTAATGTGACCGTGAATTTATCGTTGAGGCGATAGCCGATCATAGCATATTCGATTGATTCCGGCAGGTTCTCCAGATCCATGCCTTTATTCCCCTGGTTGAGGTTTTGGCGGTACCAGTAGAAAAGACGGTCGTTTATTTCGCCGGTCGCTTCGAGCTTGATGTGGTTGAAACGGAAAGCGGCTTCATCCAGCTTGTGCTCGGTGAAAAAAGTATTGAAAGAAGCATGCATTTCCAGATCCAGGTTGAATACATTATTGCGCTTGGGTATTTTCGTTGTATATTCAAACAGGGAAATGTCGGTGGAATCCCGTTCGGGAATAAATGATTGCGCCTGTATGGGAACAGTGCATAAAAAGCAGGCTGACAGCCAGAATGCCGTTAGTCGTTTCATTGTCGATTACGATTATGTTTGATTCTGGCTGCAAAGATATTATTTTTCTTCCGTTTTGCCGATGTGCTTCATCACCTTCGCATCCAGGTAGAAGATCAGTTCTTCTGCAATATTGGTGCAATGGTCACCGAAGCGTTCCATCTTGCGGATGACGCCTGCCATGTAAAGGCCGGCAAGTGCACTACCCGGATGTGCTTCGATATATTGGGCGATCAGAGGAGTCGAATCGTGATTGATCTCGTCGATGATATTGTCTTTCAGGAAAATGCGTGACGCAATCTCGGAACTTTCCTTTTCAAAGGCCTCCTGTGTCAATGATATCATGCTAAGCAGTTCGTGCAACATTTCTTCTACGCGGGCGATCTTCACCAGTTCCGGATCGATCGGTTCCCCTTCCGGCAGGTTGACGGAGAAGCGTGCGATGCTTTCAGCGAAGTCACCGAGGCGTTCCAGGTTCGTGTTGATCTTGTACATGGCAAGTACGAAGCGGAGGTCGATGGCCACCGGTGCGTACAGGGCGATGATATCTTCGCAATCGCTGTCGATCTTCAGCTCGAATGCATTCACGCGGCGTTCACGGCTGAGCACTTTATAGGCCAGTTCCTTGTCTCCGGTCAGCATCGCTTCACCGGCATTGTATATCTGCTGGTGGACGAGTGCCCACATCTCGTTAATCGTATTCTTTAACGCTGCTATTTCTTGTTCAATAACCTTCATGTTTTGATTTATGATTTATAATTTATGATTTATGGATTATGAATCTTCTCACCCAAATCTCCCTGTAATATAATTCTGTGTCGATTCTTTTTCCGGATTGGTGAATATCTTACGTGTTTCACCATATTCGACCAGTTCGCCCAAATAGAAATATCCCGTCTTGTCGCTTACACGCGCAGCTTGCTGCATGTTGTGTGTGACGATCACGATCGTGTATTCCTTTTTCAGTTCATGGATCAAATCCTCGATCTTGCCTGTAGAGATCGGATCGAGGGCAGAAGTTGGTTCGTCCATCAACAGGATGGAAGGCGAGATAGCCAATGCCCGTGCGATACAAAGGCGTTGCTGTTGGCCGCCGGAAAGAGCGAAAGCCGAATCTTTCAGCTTGTCCTTGACCTCATCCCAGAGAACGACCTGTTTCAGGCTTTTGATTACGGTCTCTTCGATATATTCGTTGTCCTTAACGCCGTTTACGCGTAGGCCGTAAGCCACATTTTCGAAGATTGTTTTCGGGAACGGGTTCGGTTTCTGAAACACCATTCCGACATTTTTGCGGAGCGTGTCGACTTTTTCCCCTTTGCTGTATATGTCCCGTCCGTCGATGAATATCTTTCCTTCCAAACGTGTGTCGGGGATCAGGTCGTTCATACGGTTGAACAAGCGGAGGAAGGTAGATTTACCACAACCCGACGGGCCGATAAAGGCTACCGAGGTGTTGGCTTCTATCTGCATCGAAATGTTCTTCAACGCATGAAAGTCACCGTAATAGAAATCTACATTTTGAGCATCAATCTTTATCATAGATAATTATCAATTAATTCATTTTTACTTTCTTAGCGAAATAATTGCGCAATAGATTTGCCAGCAGGTTGACAACCAAGACGATGGCAATCAACACCAAGGCTGTTCCGTATGCCATGCCGCGGGAGGCTTCTATATCTGTCCCACTCGTGGATATGACATACAAGTGGTAAGGCAATGCCATGCACTGGTCGAAGATACTTCCCGGCAATTGAGGAAGGAAATAGGCCGCCACGGTGAACAGGATAGGAGCTGTTTCGCCCGATACACGTCCGACTGACAAGATCAGGCCGGTGATGATATTCGGGAAAGCCATCGGGAGCACGACACGGCGGATGGTCTGTAGTTTCGTTGCGCCTAATGCCAAGCTGCCGTGCCGGAACGAGTCGTCTATGCTTTTCAGAGCCTCTTCCGTCGTGCGGATAATCAGAGGCAGTGACATCAATGCCAGTGTAAACGAACCGGCGATGATCGAGTCGCCCCAACCTAACGCGTTAACGAACAGCGACATTCCGAACAAACCGAATACGACCGACGGGACTCCGCTCAGGTTGTTTGTCATGATACGGATGAAACGGACCAATTTGCCGTTTGTCGCATATTCGTTCATGTAGATGCCACTCATGATCCCGATCGGGAAACTGATGATACTGCTTCCGGCGATCAGGTAGAAAGTCCCGACAATCGCCGGGAAGATTCCACCTTCCGTCATGCCCTCTTCCGGTGCTTTCGTCAGGAAATCCCAGCTGATCACGCTGCCTCCTTTAATGATGATGAACCCTAAGATCACGAACAAGATCGCCACGACCAGATAACTCAACAGGGTGAAGAATCCGAATGCAAACTTTTGTGAGGTTCGTTTCTTCAAATCTATATTTTCTAACTTTTGTACAGGTGCCATAATGTGAATCAGATTTTTCTTTTAGATGAAATATATTCGACGGAGATACTCAATATCAACGTGATCAGGAAGAGAACGGCGCCGAGCAGGAACAAAGCTTCGTAGTGTGCGCCTCCGGCGGGAGCTTCCCCCAGTTCGGCGGCGATTGTCGCGGGGATGGTCCGTACCGGCTCGAAGAAGGAAGTCGGGATGACGGCCGCATTTCCGGTTACCATCAGGACTGCCATCGTCTCGCCTATCGCACGTCCGATACCTAACACGATTGCGGATGTAATGCCGGAAATGGAGTACGGGATGATTACTTTGTAGATCGTCTGCCATTGGGTCGCACCCAGGGCGAGGCTTGCCTCTTTCATGGCACGGGGCGTTGTCCGCATGGCATCTTCTGCAACGGTGATGATCGTAGGGAGTGCCATGATTGCCAAGACCACGCTGCCGGCAAAAGCCGTTTCGCCGACAGGCAGGTCAAATGTCTTCTGGATGAGCGGCACGATCACTGCCAAACCAAAGAAACCGTAGACAACAGACGGAATGCCCGCGAGCAATTCGATGATCGGTTTCAAGAGGCCGCGTGTCCGCTTATTTGCAATTTCAGCCATGTAAATAGCCACCGCAATCCCGAAAGGAAGTGAAAGGACGATTGCACCGATACTGACCAGTAAAGTGCCCAACAACAAAGGAATCAATCCGAATATAGGGGCCGGTGTCGAGGTCGGATACCATTTCGTCCCTCCGAAAAACTCTCCCAATGTGATTTTCTCTTCCGGCAGGACTTTTCCCTGAAAACCGTTTTCCAGTAAATACTGCTTGGGAAAGAAAGCGATGATACCGGGTTCTTTCGCCACCAGTTCGCTGATCTTTTGCGGGACGTATTGAAATTCGTCACCCAGTTCCTCCTCCGTATAATAGTTGGTCAGATCGGAGAAACGGAATATCAGGATATCCTGATCCATCCCGCTGATATCTTTCCAGTTGGTAATATTACCGTCGAAAATGTCCATGATCATCTCCGGTGATAATTTTCCGACATCGTTGCTTTTATTTACGGCAAGAACATAACCTTCTTCTGTGGCCGGAGTATTGAAAAGGCCGCCGGCCTCTTTGAACAGAAAGAACACGATCAGCAAAATCGTAAGGCTACTGACGCTTCCGCTGATGAGTAATCCTCCTTCTACAATCTTTTCGAAAAACTTTCTCACTTTGTTTACCTTTTTATTTCTACCGGCAAAGGAACGAAACAAATGTTACGAAGTGATTACATGAAATTGAATGGAGTGTTACGATATTGTTACGTTAGTATTTCAAAAAATGACAATGTAGAGGCGGGGGGGCTACTCCGTCTAATGCAATCAATATTCCTCTATTGAATGTCAATGGGCAGAGCAGAGCCCTGCCCCTACGAGATGGCACTATGTGTTTTCGAATTTAATATTATAATACTAAAGTATATCGAATTAAAAGTTCAATGTTGCCGGTATCCCTGTGAAGAGAGAATGTATACATCTAAAACAAGCCCCGGAGATGAAAAACATTTTCGAGGCTTCGTTTCGCTATACCGATTGGTTTTCTATCGCAATTCGCAGTGATTTGTAAACTTATCACTATATTTGTCCAAAATCTTTCTAATTATTCAATCATGAACAAACTTTTAAGTTTATCTGTGTTAGCGACCACACTGTTATTGTCGTCTTGTAGTAATACCCCGCAGGAGGAGCCTCTTGCAAAAGTGATTGACCGTGGTCTGAAAGCCTCGACCGAACAGGCGCTGCTTATGGCCAAAGACCTGGAACAGCAGGAAGGCCGGCTGCCTAAGAGTATCAAAGATGGTAAATTGGAGACCAGCGATTGCTATTGGTGGTGCAGCGGTTTCTTTCCCGGCGAACTGTGGTACCTGTATGAAAACAATCCTACTCCCGAATTGAAGAAGTATGCCGAACTTTTTACCGGACGTTTGGAAAAAGTACAATATGTGACGAATAATCATGATGTCGGGTTCATGCTTTATTGTAGTTATGGCAACGGCTACCGCCTGACGCAAAATCCCGATTATAAGAATGTATTGGTGACCGGCGCCGGTTCGCTCAGTACCCGCTTCAACCCGATGATCAAGGCGATCCGTTCCTGGGACTCTACCAATAACGGCAAATGGCAGTATCCGGTTATCATCGATAACATGATGAACCTTGAGCTTCTGACGTGGGCAAGCAAAGCTACCGGTGATAATCGTTTCCATGATATCGCGGTTACGCATGCCAATACGACGATGGAAAATCATTTCCGTGATGATTATAGCAGTTATCATGTCGTTTCTTATGATACGATCACGGGGAAACCCCATATCAAAATGACGCATCAGGGATATGCCGACGAATCGGCTTGGGCACGCGGACAGGCGTGGGCGGTCTACGGTTATACGATGATGGCACGTGAAACCGGCAGTCCCGAATATCTGGCACAGGCCAAGCATATAGCCCGTTTCCTGATGAACCATCCGAATATGCCGGCCGATAAGGTTCCGTATTGGGATTTTAACGCTCCTGATATTCCGAATACGCCGCGCGATGCCTCTGCTGCCGCTATCATGGCTTCCGCCTTGATCGAATTGAGCCAGTTGGATAAATCGGATGAAGCAAAAAGCTATCTGGACTTTGCCGAACAACAGGTGCGTTCTTTATCATCCCCTGAATATTTGGCGGAGAAAGGAACAAACTGTAACTTTGTACTCAAGCATTCGACCGGCCATTTGCCCGGAAACAGCGAAGTGGACGTGCCGCTTAGCTATGCCGATTACTATTATGTTGAAGCATTGACGAGACTGAAAAAATTAATTGAATAAACCATGAGAAAATCATTGAAAATCAACGTACTGATTCTGTGTGCGATCTGTCTGTCTTTTACCGGTAATGCCCAGCAAACAACAGGCAAGGATGATCGTGCGTTCTGGGTGGAAAACCTGACGCGCATAGCCGATCCCGTACTTGTCAATCTGAGCAATAATACGCTGAAGAAGAATATGCCTTACGAATCGTTGGGTGACCGTCGTCGTTTCTCGCATCTGGAGGCGGTAGGTCGTCTGGTCTGCGGTATCGCTCCTTGGCTTGAACTGGGGCCGGACAATACGCTTGAAGGCAAGCTCCGTGAGAAATATATCAACCTGACGGTGAAAGGGTTGAAGAATGCCGTTAATCCTGATGCTCCCGACTATCTGGTTTTCGGTGAACCGTCTCAGCCTTTGGTGGATGCTGCTTTTTTAGCGCAGGGATTATTGCGTGCTCCGAAACAGCTTTGGGGGAATCTTGATCCGCAGGCAAAAGAGTGGATGATTACCGAATTGAAGCGAAGCCGTAACATCAAACCTTATGAAAGCAATTGGCTGCTTTTCGCTTCGACTGTCGAAGCTGCTTTGTTGGAGTTTACAGGAGAATGTGACATGGAGCGGATGTTGTATGGTGTGAAAAGATTTCGTGACGAATGGTATAAAGGTGATGCCATGTATGGTGATGGGGTTGATTTTCATATGGATTATTATAATAGTTTCGTGATTCATCCGATGCTGACGGACGTGTTGGTCGTGATGAAGAAACACGATATCGAAGGCGCTGATTTCTTGGATACACAGCTGAAACGTCATGCTCGTTATGCCGAGATACTGGAACGTTTTATTTCTCCCGAAGGTTCTTTCCCGGTTGTCGGTCGTTCCATCTGCTACCGCTTCGGTGCTTTCCATGCGTTGGGACAGGCGGCTTTGATGCATATTTTGCCCGAACGGGTGAAACCGGCACAGGTGCGTTGCGCTTTGACTTCCGTCATCCGTCGCCAGTTGAAGTCTCCGGCAAATTTCGATAAGAACGGTTGGTTGCGTGTTGGCTTTACAGGTGAACAAATCGAGATATCCGAGTCTTATATCAATACGGGGAGTGTCTACCTTTGTGCTTTTGGCTTGGTGCCTTTAGGACTGCCGGAAACGGATGAGTTCTGGTCCGCTCCTTATACGGAATGGACGAATGTGAAAGCCTGGAACGGGGAGAAGGTACAGGCTGACCATGCGGTTAAGTGATTGACAATTGATAATTGACAATTTGAAATAAAAACATGATAATAAATAAAGAATAAGAAGATGAAAACAAATTATGAATTGCGTTATGCTGCGCATCCGGAAGATGCAAAGCAATATGATACGAAACGTATCCGTCGTGACTTCCTGATTGAGAAAGTGTTTGCTCCGAATGAAGTGAATATGGTCTATTCGATGTACGACCGTATGATCGTTGGCGGTGCCATGCCGGCCGGCGAAGTGCTGGTCCTGGAAGCGATCGATCCGTTGAAAGCTCCTTTCTTCCTGACTCGTCGCGAAATGGGTATCTTCAATGTGGGCGGACCGGGTGTCGTAAAGGCCGGAGATGCTGTCTTCGAGCTTGATTTTAAGGAAGCTCTTTATTTGGGTTCCGGAGACCGTGAAGTGACATTTGAAAGCAAGGATGCCCAAAATCCGGCTAAATTCTATTTTAACTCTACGACTGCACATCGCAACTATCCGGATAAAAAAGTGACGAAAGCAGACGCTGTTGTTGCCGCTATGGGCTCTTTGGAAATGTCCAACGACCGTAACATCAACAAGATGATCGTCAACCAGGTTCTTCCTACCTGCCAGTTGCAGATGGGTATGACGGAACTGAAACCGGGCAGTGTCTGGAACACGATGCCGGCACACGTGCACAGCCGCCGTATGGAAGCCTATTTCTATTTCGAAATCCCTGAGGACCAGGCTATCTGCCATTTCATGGGCGAAGTAGACGAAACCCGCCATATCTGGATGAAAGGCGATCAGGCTGTTTTGTCTCCCGAATGGTCTATCCATAGCGCTGCTGCCACTCACAACTATACTTTCATCTGGGGTATGGGAGGTGAAAACCTGGATTACGGAGACCAAGATTTCTCTTTGATCACCGACTTGAAATAATATTCGCACATTAAATACATTATTATCATTATGGTAAATTTTTCATTGGAAGGTAAGGTTGCACTTGTAACAGGTGCTTCTTACGGTATCGGGTTTGCGATTGCAACGGCGTTTGCCCAAGCCGGTGCAACTATCGTCTTTAACGATATCAAACAGGAATTGGTGGATAAGGGTCTCGCATCCTATGAAGCCAAAGGGATCAAAGCTCATGGTTATGTTTGCGACGTAACGAATGAAGAGCAGGTGAATGCTTTCGTTGCACAGGTGGAAAAGGAAGTTGGCGTAATCGATATTTTAGTTAATAACGCCGGTATCATCAAACGTATCCCGATGGTGGAGATGACGGCTGCCGAATTCCGGCAGGTGATCGATATCGACTTGAACGGTCCGTTTATCGTATCCAAAGCTGTTATCCCTTCCATGATCAAGAAAGGACACGGTAAGATTATCAATATCTGCTCTATGATGAGCGAACTCGGCCGCGAAACCGTATCGGCTTATGCTGCTGCCAAAGGTGGTTTGAAGATGCTGACTCGCAACATCGCTTCTGAATATGGAGAATACAACATCCAGTGTAACGGTATCGGTCCGGGTTATATCGCGACTCCGCAGACGGCTCCTTTGCGCGAAAGACAGGCAGACGGCTCACGCCATCCGTTCGATGCCTTTATCGTAGCCAAGACTCCGGCTGCCCGTTGGGGAACTCCTGAAGACTTGATGGGACCTGCCGTGTTCCTCGCATCCGATGCTTCCGACTTCGTAAACGGTCATGTGCTGTATGTCGATGGTGGTATTCTGGCTTATATCGGTAAACAACCTTGATCATGTCACGCTGAAGATTGTTGCCCTTTGGCATTTAAAAGAGTCCTTCCGGGAGAAATTCAGATTTCTTTCGGGAGGACTCTTTTTTGGGGGTAGGACTCTAAATTGGAATTTGATTATGTTATGCGGTTATTATAAGATAATAATTATCTTTACGTAAAAAGAAAACAACATGACATTGTTAAATAATCCATTCGTTACAAGCGGTTACATTGCTCCAGAATACTTCTGTGACCGGGAAAGAGAAACGGAAGAGTTGTCTCGTTGGCTGATCAATGAAAACAATGTGGCGATCATATCTACTCGCCGTATGGGAAAGACCGGATTGATTCGGCATTGTTTTCAATTGGATGAAATCTTCCATTATTTGGCTGTGTCAGACAAACCTTGTATTGTTGCTATCGATGAGTTTCAACAAGTTGCTCAGTATCCGGAGAAGAATGCAGAAGCTTTGTTGCGTACTTATGTCCAGTATTGCAACAAGGCTCATTTCATATTTGCCGGTTCGCAGCGTTATTTGATGGGAGAAATGTTTATTAGCCCGGCCCGTCCTTTTTATCAGAGTGTATCCATTCTGCATTATCGGCAATAGATAAAAATAAATATATGGAGTTCGCACAGCATCATTTCAGAGTAGCTTAAAAAGATATTGATGTTACAATCATTGACTCTTTGTATGATCGCTTTGAAGGAATCACTTGGTATCTGCAAAAGATATTGAATATTCTTTTTGCAATGACACCGAAAGGGGGGAGGTGCAGTGGCGAGATGATAGAACAGGCAGTGGACTTCATCTTGGATTCTTATTCTTTTGCTTATTCCGAATTACTTTACCAGTTGCCTGAAAAGCAAAAAGAATTGATGATTGCTATTTGTAAAGAAGGGAAAGCTACGGCATTGACTTCCGGTAAATTTATCCGGAAATATAGTTTGCCGTCAAGCAGTTCGGTTCAATCGGCTTTGAAAGGATTGTTGGAGAAAGATTTTGTTACGAAAGAAGGAGCTTACTATATGGTTTATGACTGCTTTTTCTCTTTGTGGTTGAGGCGGAACTTCTAAAGAAAAGGAGGGTGTAAAAAAACAACCTCCTTTTCTGTATGGTGCGAGACAATGGTTTATTTGTTGTATTTGCTCCAGTCAACATTGTGCATGTCGCCGCTGGCAGCCAATTCTTCGTGGAAAGCGAAGCAGCATTTCAGGTTCTGGGGAGTGTGTCCCTTGATGCCCATTGCCAGGTATTCTTCCAATAACGGTTTGTAATCCGGGTGGACGCAGTTGTCGATGATGCAACGTGCACGCTGGATCGGAGATTTACCGCGCAGGTCGGCAACGCCATATTCCGTGATGATGATTTTAACGGAGTGTTCGCTGTGATCCAGGTGGGAAACCATCGGGACGAATGCGCTGATCTTACCTTCCTTCGCCGTAGACGGAGTTGTGAAGATAGACAACATGGCCGAGCGGGTGAAGTCTCCGGAACCGCCGATACCGTTCATCATCCTTGTTCCGGAGACATGAGTGGAGTTGATATTTCCAAATATATCCGCTTCCAGAGCCGTGTTGATCGCGATCAAGCCCAGGCGGCGGGCCACTTCCGGGTTGTTGGAGATTTCCTGCGGGCGAAGCAGAATCTTATCTTTGAAGAAATCCAAGTTTGCGTAGATGTCGCGGATCACTTCGTTGCTGACAGACAGGGAGCAACCGCTGGCAAACTTGACGCGTCCTTCCTTCATCAAGGCGATGACAGCGTCCTGAATAACTTCCGTATAAACGTTGAATGCCGGAATGTCCTTATTCTCGCCCATGCAGCCCAAAACCGCATTGGCAACATTGCCTACGCCGCTCTGCAACGGAACGAATTCTTTCGGCAGACGGCCGGCTTTGATCTCGCCGACGAGGAAGTTGGCAACATTCTGGCCGATAGCCATCGTCACATCGTCCAGCGGGGAGAACTTGCCGCCTTCGTTCGGCTCGTCGGTCTTGACGACTCCGACGATCTTAGCCGGATCGACCTTCACACAGTCGCTGCCGATACGGTCGGATGGAGTGTAGATAGGAATTTCGCGGCGGTAAGGGGGATCGGCCGGTTCGTAGATGTCATGCATTCCACGGATTTCTTTCGGGTGGCGACAGTTCAGCTCGACGATGATACGGTCTGCCATGCGGCAGATTGTCGGCAGGATACCGACACCGCTTGTCGGCACGATTTCGCCGTCTTCCGTCACATCTGCCGCTTCGACGATCGCCACGTCAATCTTGCCCAAGAAGCCGTAGCGCAGGTCTTGTGCCAGCTCGGACAAGTGCATATCGAAATATTGTGCTCCGTGAGCGTTCAGCAGGGCACGCAAGTCTTTGTTTGATTGATAAGGAGTACGGAATTTGATTGCGTTGGCACGGGCCAGTTCGCCGTCCAGCTTGTCTCCTGTCGAGGCGCCGGTAAACATACCGATCTGGAACGGATTTCCTTTTTCATGTTCGGCAATTGCTTTTTTTGCAATGGCGCCCGGCACGACTTTCGGACATCCGGCCGGAGTAAATCCGCTAAAGCCGACATTGTCGTCGTGATGCACGAATGAAGCAGCTTCTTCAGCTGTAATAAATTTTAAAGCCATGATATTATTTGTTGTTACATTAGTAATTCATTATTCAGTTAACAGTGCAACGCAAAGGTATTAAAAAAGAATATAGATTAATACTTACGGTTAAGTATTTCAGTGTAAATAACCGCTTTTCGCAGTTCGGCGGCATTGTCGAACTCGATCTCCGTAAGCGGGCTTTCCTCTTCGGCCGGAGGGGTGGCAAGGCGATTCCTGGCAGAAGACTGCCTGTCTGCCATTTTCTCGCCGGCGAGAAACGGCTTGGGAGCAGCGGCTGGTTGCTTTACCGGTTCCGGCTTTTGCATTTCTTCCAGAATTTCCCAGAAACCTTTGGCAGGAACTTCTTTTTCACTCGTGACAATTTCCTTGTCCGGTTGTCCCAATATCTGTTTCGGGCGTTTTTTCTTGTTCTTGGAACTGAACAAGCTACTGATCCCAGCAATTGCCAGGAACACAATATATAGCCAATCACCTGCGTTATCCATAAACTTTGATTATTTTTGCACTCCAAATGTAAGAAATATTATTTAGAAGTGAAAGAGAGGAAAGATATAATAGGTATAAAAGTAAATAAGGGTAACTTCACAGCCACCCTTATTCGATTTAACCAAAACCTTAACTATGAAAAAATTTACGTTTTTCGATTACAAATATAGGCGTAGGATTTTATGTATGCAAGTGTTTGGTGAATTATTTTTCAAGAATATTTATATTTAACAGTAATTAGTAAACAAGATGACAAATCAAGAAAATGGCGCGGACTTAAAATCCGTAGCCGGAATGGAAGAAAAGAAGTTGTTTATCGAGACCTACGGGTGTCAGATGAATGTGGCAGACAGCGAAGTCGTCGCTTCCATCATGAAAATGGATGGGTATGCGGTGACCGACAAGATAGAAGATGCTGATGCTATTTTTGTCAACACTTGTTCGGTGCGCGATAATGCCGAACAGAAAATCTACGGACGGCTTCAGTATTTCCAGTCTTTGAAAAGAAAGAAAAAAACGTTAGTGATTGGTGTGCTCGGATGTATGGCGGAGCGGGTGAAGGAGGAACTGATCAAGGTGCATCATGTCGATTTGGTTGTCGGTCCGGACTCCTATATGGATCTGCCTAACTTGGTGGGGGCGGTCGAACACGGCGAAAAGGCGATCAATGTCGAGCTTTCCACGCAGGAAACCTATAAGGACGTAATCCCGTTGAAATTGGGAGGCGTGCATATTTCGGGTTTTGTCTCCATCATGCGCGGATGCAATAATTTCTGTACCTATTGTATCGTACCCTATACCCGCGGACGTGAACGCAGCCGGGATATCGAAAGTATCTTGAACGAGATACGCGACATGCGCGATAAAGGTTTCAAGGAAGTGACCTTGTTGGGGCAGAATGTAAACTCTTATCTTTTTGAGAAGGATGGAGAAAAAATCTCATTCCCCGTTTTGCTGAAACGTGTCGCCGAGGAAGTGCCTGAAATGCGTGTCCGCTTTACTACTTCGCACCCGAAGGATATGAGTGACGAGACCCTGCACGTGATCGCCGAACATGATAATATATGCAAGATGATCCACCTTCCCGCACAATCGGGGAGTTCCCGCATCCTGAAAGTGATGAACCGCAAATATACGCGCGAATGGTATCTGGACCGTATTGCCGCTATCCGCCGTATCCTGCCGGACTGTGCTATCTCGACCGACCTGTTTTGCGGTTTCCATTCCGAGACGGAAGAGGATTATCAGGAAACGCTTTCCCTGATGCGCGAAGTGGGCTACGACAGTGCTTTTCTGTTCAAATATTCTGAACGTCCCGGAACTTATGCGTCCCGGCATCTTCCCGATACGGTCAGTGAAGAAGAGAAAGTCCGTCGCTTGCAAGGCATGATCGACTTGCAGAACCGGCTTTCGGAAGAAAGCAACAAGCGCGATATCGGCAAAGTGTTCGAAGTGCTGATCGAAGGCTTCTCCAAACGTTCGCGCGAGCAACTGTTCGGCCGTACCAGCCAGAATAAGGTCGTGATTTTTGACAAGAAGAATTATCACGTCGGGCAATTCATAAAGGTACGCATCAACCGCGCCTCTTCCGCAACTCTGTTCGGGGAGCCGGTGGAATAAATATATATGAGTAAAACGGGTTTGCACACAAACCCGTTTTACTTTTGTAATAGTTTCTCGGATATGAATTGCATCTCCTGGTTAAATCCGTTTGAATTAGCCGATATTCCCTGATAGGTGGGTAGGCTGTTCTGTAATCGGTCCAATTGATAGACAGAAGCTTCTGGTATCACATCCCATTGGAGCATTGTCCCGAAATTGAAAGAAAAGATGGGACTCCCTTTATGCGACATGTCGATATGAGGTTTTAGTCCGTTTACAGGGAATAGCTTGTAAAACTCCGTCCCGTTTTTTAATGTCCGGATAAACAATGCGTCAGCATCGGAGGCAATGGAAACGAACATAAGCGGTAGGTTTTTGACTTTCCCGTTTTTATATGCATATTTCCTTTTTTTGGATAGAATGGTTTTAATGGCGACTTTGTTCACATAACCGTTTTCATATCCGAGCACAAAATAATGGTCCAATTCATGTTCTTGTATGGCTATTGTACATAGAATCCCACTCATGCGCGGGTAATCGTCTGTGATGATATATTCGTTGGTTTCCAATATGGACCAGTAAGCAATATTGTTGGCGGACATATCATCGCTGTCTGACGGATTTGCCCGTAACATAGAGGTCGGTATCGAGTAGCCTGCTTTTCGTTCGTTTTTTTCTTTTGTTTCAGCCTTGGAAACCATTGGCTTGGGGTTTTCGGCTTGTTGTGCTTTTGCCTGTTCTTTTTCCTGCTGCTTTCTTTTTTCCAACAGGAGTAGAGACATGCCTTCTATCATCCGGGTCTCATTACCCTGTCTCTGCCAGACAATTCCGTCCAGTGATACGAGTTGAGGATAGTCGGGGACACGGATCTCACAAATCATCCGGTTTTTGTAAGTGACGAATTTGAATGTTATCTGTCCATTGATATCTTTCCCGAGAGAATGGACAATGCGCGAGCGAAGTGATCGTTCGTACTCGTCTGCTCCACATTTCAGGTATTCGAAATCGGATTTAAGGCCGATCACGTCTCCTGTATCGTGAACACCGAGAAACAAAGTGCCTCCTTTGGCATTTAAAAAACCGGTTATTGTCTTTAATATGGTTTTGGTTTGCAAACTCATGTTGGGCGAGTGGCTGCTCCCGGCAGGATAGACTAATGAGGTTTTGAATTCTTTCTCTCCGTCTTCCAATCCCAGGTTAACCAATTTTTCTTCCTCTTTTTCTTTTTCCAAGATATGGTCACTCTTGATATCCATATTCAACAGATGAGCAATCTCTGCTTTCAAGGCAAGAAGCGTGTTTTTATCAACTGTTGTGTTTTTTAGCATATTATGTGAAAGCACCAGACGTGATAATGCAGAACTTAGGGGATTTTCGTTATTGGTCTGTGCATATAACGTATTTTCTGTTTCCGGATTATCCCAGCAATTTAGTATTTCTATGATTTGCATCCAATGCTTCATGACCGGGAAGCTCTCCTTTGCGTGGTCTTCCTTTATCGTAAACTTGAGAGGTGTGGAGATAGTGGCGGGGTCATATAAAAAATGGTATAAAGCTTCTTCATAATTCATATATTGTTGGAAGAAGTCCATCTGGCTCTTATATCCGGCAAGTTGAGACAGTAGCCTGGCTGTCGCTATATATTGATATCTTTCTACCGGATCGCTCAGGCAAGAAATGGAAAGGAAGTTCAGAAAGATCAACTCTTTCAAGAATTCCGTGTTGATAAATTGCGAACAGTTGTTCTTCTCGATTTCTACATTTTTTCTGTTTTCAAGCTCTTCTGCCTTTTTTCTCGATTCATCGGCTTGTGAATAACTTATGTATTCTTGGATAATGGATTTTAATGCCTCGGTTTCATCTATTTCAGCATCCGTCTCTTCGATGAATGTGGCTAAGATTCGATTGTCGGCCATGATTCCGTCAATAAGCAATTCCGCAGATATGCCTACGTGGAATTTGTAATCCTCTGTTTTCTCCGTATAGAAGACATATCCGTTGCGGTTGACCCAAATGAGATTGTTTTTGTAGGTACGTACCAATTTCGCTGTAACATGATCGCCGGGAAGCAGGTTGGAGGCTGCTATTTGATCGAACTCTTCTAATAGGCTGAATTGGATTTTTCCCTCTTTTGCACTGGATACTGTTACCCGGAATTCGTCGTTCGGGAAAAACATGTTCCCCAAGCTCGGTATGTAATATCTGGCGATATTGGTTACGTGCAAAACACCTGTCCCTTTGTATTTCTGATCCACAATGTCGGCAAAAACCATCAGTGGGTAGTTCTTGTTAAATCCCTGTATCCGTACGAGAACAGATGTTCCCGGTTGAAGTTCCTCTTTGGCTGTTGTAGCGGGGGGAGGGGTGTATTTGAATAGAGAATGCAAGAAATCCCATTGAAGCCGTTGCTTCCCTAAATCGGATGTTTGCACCCAGCTTTTTTCTCTTTTTTAGGAATGCAAAAACCGACCTGGTTTTCGTATAAGGTGACGGCCTCGGATAGAGGGGAAAATGCATATTCTCGCGGATAAATGGTTGTTTTCTGTGAATTGATTTTTATGCATCCGTACGGAGAAGTGAATAATTGTTCTCCATCGAAATAGGTTTCTTTTGAGTTAATGAATGAAGAAATCTTGGCTGTGAGAGACGTGTGATTGTAATGAAGGATGTCGCCCCATTCGAATTCAGGTGAATACCCTTCTGTCGCGAATAAAGCATTTATACTTTTACGAATGAAGGCCGGCCGGTTCTCCGGTTTTTCTAAAATGGTGAGATACCGGTATAGCATGGAGCGTAGGTAGCGGATATCTTTCCCTTTTGTCCCTAATAAAAAGGAGGCGGCGATATAACGAACCACGATCCATATTTGAGCAACGAAATCTTTGTCTATGTTTTCAAAATTCAGGAACACGTTCATATCTCCACCTTTCTGAGTGATGAATTTGTTGATGATTTTTTGGACGGATTGGATATGGTCTTTGTTTTTCCCTTTAGACAAATAGTAGGCAAAAAACAAAAAATCTTCCGGATGGTTGTCAAGTAAATCCGGCAGGAAATGGAGTATTTGAAATATGGTTTTGATTCTTGTCTCTTTGTTACATAGGTATCCGGATACTTTTATTTTGTTGATGATTTTTGAAAAATACTCTTCGCCTTGGTTTGTCTGAATCAGGTTGAATGTATAGATCTGCAATTTGGACAGCTCTAATTCTTCCTCTATCTTTAAATGTAAAGAGTCGATCATATCTGGAGAATAAACCGAAAGGAAGTCGGAATTTTCGATTACCCATTCCGCTATCGAACAGTACAGGAGATTCAGCTCGTTGACCAACGGATAATTCTCTTCGTTGATTGCTTTTCTCCTATTGCTGGTGATAATAGACATGTAGCTGATCACCCAAAGTCCGTTGGCCTGTTCGTATTGTACGAACAGATTGTTTATTTTCCCGTTTTCTTCTCTTTTTTCTTTCAAGGCCTCAAGAGAAATCTCGTCCGAAGTGTCGGTGAGCCCGATATTTTGGAGTAGTTGTTCGTATGGAAGGAAATTACTTTTTAGAAAGACGTAGCCTGCTTCCGGTTTTAATTTGATCGATCCGTTATTGTAAATCTCCATTATTTGGCAACATATTCTTTGGTTCTCTTGTATGTATTCTCTTTTCCATACCGGCAATTTGAAGGAGAAGCCATAATTGTCGTATAAAAAATAGAAATCATTCTCGCTGTGCATGGATTCGTTTCGGTTCCCGACTCTGAACGAATATATTTCTCCTGTTTTGTAGAGAGTGGATAACAACCGGTATCTGTCCTGTTCGAATATCGGAGAACCGTCTGCTTCGAAAGCCGTGACTTTGCAGAATATGGTTGATGGTTGCTTTTGTTTTTTTTGAAAATCAAATAAACGAACCTTGTATCTGGTTTCTGTGTCCTCGACAATGTAGAAATAGTTTTCATTGTCAATATAGGTATTGATGACTTTCAATTCATAGCACAGGGATTTGTCGTATTGTTTCATGGCATTTTTTTGTTGATTGTTATGTTTTCGAGAGAAAATTGTTCTTTTTAGTGAATAGTCTGCATATTCCGGTTGATACCTGTTCCGCAATTCCTGGATGCCCGTTCACTCCGTTGGTAACTTCCTGTATTACTGACAAAGTTAATATTATTTTCGTAGGTTCTCTCTAATAAGGCGAAAAACATGTATTAGCACAGTTACCTTTCTTATTTTCATTGGTTGAAACAAAAATGTCTGCGGTCGAAACTAAAGTGTTCGCGGTTGAAACAAAAATGCCTGCGGTCGAAACTAAAGTGTTCGCGGTCGAAACAATAGTTTCTGCGGTCGAAACAAAAGTTTCAACCGAGGAAACAAAAGTTTCGACCGATGAAACTTTAGTTTCAAAAGCAAGAACTGTTTGAAACTTTAGTTTCACGAAAAATATTTGCTGAAACTTTTTACCAATCGAAGCTTTCCCTGTATGAATTGAAAACAGGTTCTTCGTTGATCCCGTTTTGTTTAAAGAGTTGTTTGATGAAATTTTGATGTTCGGGCAATAACTCGTTTTCCTTGCGCAAGAAACGGTAATAAAGTGTTTTCCCGAAATGAGCGACCATCTTCCTTCTTAGATGCAAAGCCATTTTGTGCGGTACGTTATCGAGTAGTTTTGTAATCCCCAAAGCAATTTGTTTTTTGATTTGCGTTTTGAAGAAAGGACAATCGTCTCCTTCCTTCGGATAGCAGGCGGGATTCACGATCGGGAAAAACTTGCGGATGGATGTACTGTTGGTTGCTGCCAGATGGCGTAAACAATTGTCCGCCTGCGTGCATCGATCATTGAGGCAATGAGCAAAATCGTACGGAACATTTTGATAATCAATTTTATTTGTCATAATGCGCAAATGTACGGATTATATTTGAATCCGTATCTTGTTTTTTGCTCGTTGTAAGAGTGTTTTGCAAATGAAATTGTGAAACGGTTTGATTATGGCAAAATAACATTTTCAGAGACTTTACGGAGGCAGCCTTACTTGCAGGATAGGCTAAGCGGGCCTTTACAAGTTGTCGAAACACTACGTCCTTGATTTTATTGAAGCCCACATTGTTAAATACACGGTCAAGAATCAAGTCGGCTCCATTTATCCAAAGAACTTCGTAATGGCAAACAGCGGAATATTCTCCATCCAACCCTGATCTTGATAACCCATCATGGAGATACGCAGTCCTTTCAACTGGTAATCGGGATGATTTTTAATATATTCTGACATGGAACGCGCATGTACATTCTCTTCGGCTTTCACTTCCACCGGTATCACGCGATGCTCCGTCTGTACCACAAAGTCAATCTCCGCGGGTGTTTTGTCGCTGCTCCAATAATAGGGCGAAAAGCCTTGGGCCACTAATTGCTGCAAGACAAACTGTTCGGTAAAAGCGCCCTTGAACTCCTTGAATACATTATCTCCTACCAACATCTGGCTGGCTGGCGCTTCAGTCATACAACCAAAAAGACCGCAATCAAGCAGGAATAATTTGAAGGCACTCAGATCTTCGTAAAATTTGACAGGCATCTGCAGTTCTTTTATCCGGCAGACTTTATACACCAGACCTGCATCCATCAGCCACTGAATGGCGAGTTCATATTCCGTAGCTCTGGCACCTTTCTTCAACACATTATAGATGAATTTCTTGTTCTCCTTAGCCAACTGCGAAGGCAAGGATTGCAGCACTTGTCCGATACGCATACTTTCAGTAGGTGTCGTATGCTTGGAGATGTCCCGCCGATAAGCATCCAAAATTTCAGTCTGTTTGTCACGTACCTCCTGCAAGTTTTGATGCTGAAAGAAACAATCCACCACTTCAGGCATGCCACCTATATAGTAGTATTGACGAAGCAAATCAATATATTTTAAACTGAGAATTTTTAAGATTTCCCAATCGGGCTGATGTAACAAGTTGCACAAATCTGTTTCACCGGCAGCCATCAGAAATTCTTCAAAATCCATCGGATGTAGATGCATTACATTTACCTTACCCACCGGAAATGACTGACCTTTCCCCAAAGTAATCCCCAACAAGGAACCGGCCGCCATCACATGATATTCAGGCGCATTTTCCTGAAAATATTTCAAGCTATGCAATCCCCGTTCCACTTCCTGCAACTCATCGAATACAATCAACGTTTTTCCTGCTTCAATCTTCGTCCCTGTGATAGCCTGAAGTGTCAGCAGAATACGGGGGATGTTATAGTCGGCTGCAAATAACTCCTTGGCCAGTGGCTCTACATCACAGTTGATGTAGGCTACATTCTCAAACTCAGTCTGACCAAAATGTTTCATCACCCAAGTTTTACCAACCTGACGAGCACCCAACAGTATCAAAGGTTTTCTCGCAGGATTATCTTTCCAAAGTTTCAACTGTTGTATAATTTTCCGTTTCATCGATTCCTTATAAAATAAGAATTATCCACTTGCTTTTTGCAAATATACATTTTTTCGATGATAGAAACTGATGAGAAACACACTTTTTCGATGATAATTTAAGGAAAACATCACATTTTTCGGCAATTACAATGCTTACCGTACTTTTGTGTCTGTATTGCAAAAGCGAACAATTGTTACGGCCTGCAGAAAAAGTAACACTTTTTTCTGTAATATCCTGAATTTAGTTGTTTTGCCGGTCTTTTCGAACAAAATCAATGTGGAATATATTTGTGCTATCGGTTTGATCCTCTGTTGTTTGTGATTTTATATGATGTACACGCGTACATCTATATTAGAAGCTTGGATTTGTATGTTTTTGTTCTTGTAAACGATTGAAAAATAAAGGAATAGGAAGGATTTTCAAAATGACTAAAGAAAACGTACGTTTTATTTGTCATTTCCACAGCACAAAAATACAACTACTTTTTGAACCGGCAATCCTTTATCCCGATTATTTTCCTTTTCTATATTCTTTCTTATCAATTAGATAGCTTAACCTGTACGAAAAACCCTCTTTTCGATACAAACCTTTCCGAAGCCCCGAAAAATGACTAAAAAAAACGTACGTTTTCCCTCGTCAAAAGACAGAAGTTTAGTTAAAAGACGAAAACACAGGGATATACGTAGTGCTGATTGAACTTTTAGTATATGTATTATTAATATTAATTCAAATGATTATGAACAAAAAGTTTTCTACTCTTGTAGCCGGTCTGTTTTTGGCCGGAATGTTACCTGTAGGAGCCATGAATCATCACACTGTGAATGGCGAAGTGCCTTATCGCACAGACCTTGTGAAAAGTGCTGTTTCTTCCTACCATTGTAATGGGGTAAACTCTATTGATGAAACTAAGTGGTACCAACTTGTTGTCTCTGAAGAGGGAGATACCCAAGTCGAAGAGGAACGTCAAGACGGCGTTGGTGCAAACATGACAATCCTGACAATGGAGCGTGATTACACCACCGGAAATTTGACATTGGCTGTAAAGAAAATCGAAGATGCAGCATTAACTCATTCTTTATGGAAAATTACGACGGTTAGAGACAACGTGAACTCTCGCGATCTGTTTGCTTATGAAAACATGGAAACAGGCTATAAGCTGACTTTCGATGAATTCAATGCCTTGAACCTGAATGGAACTACTAATGCTAAAACGGCTGTTAAAAAAGTAGAGGCTACTATCCTGAACGGTTGCACGGATAATTGGAGATGGTATACTCATAAAGCTCAAACAAACAACTTCACCAAGAAAACAGTCTTTTCTTTTTTCCATGGTAAAGATTCTGTGATGGCTATGGCTTTGAACGATAACGGCGAAGTCGTTTTGGTAAAGGAAAGTGCAGTAAAGGCTGAAGATGAAGCAAAAAGTATTCAGAATTTGCTTGCTATCCGTCCGATCATAGCCGGAGCAAAAGTTTTGGATGCGGCTGAAATCAATTCGATGATCGATGCTGACGGTTCTTTTAAGAATTTTACAGATATCGCTATGGGCAACACCTCTGACAATACTACGTTAGGAGGAACAAAAGTCAAATTCAAGTTCAGCAAGACATTAGGCGAAAATCCGCTGACTGAAACTTACAAGGCTGTTGCGAGTCCTTATACTTTATTGGACCGTGATGGTTGGGATGCAAAAACTAATGAAGCTTATTCCGGTTACAATATCCTTCTTCAAAACGTGGAGACAGGTAAATACTTGATGGTATCTCCTGATCGTTTTGAAAAACCGACAGCTCCGGGTCTCTATGGCGGCCTGTTGTTGAAGGATGCTAAATACCAGAAGTTGGATAATAAAACAAATCCGACAGCATTGGAAGATGTTGATCCTGCAACATTGTCAGATGTCATTGGTAATTTGGATGCTCATCAAGCTCGTTATCATTTCAAGTTCACTTACTATCCTACAAACGACAGTTTGGTGATCGAACCTTTGAATGCTTCTGTAAAAGAAAGTGAAGATATCGACTATCTGAAAAGTGACTTGGTGAAGAAAGGAAACGATGCCGTAAAAATGGTAGACTATTTCAATACGGTTAACGCCGGTGTCGCTTATCGGAATGACGCTTGGGGAAATGTGCTGTTTAACAAGGCTGCCGGTGTTCCGGTCGCTTTAGGTGCTATCAACAATGGATCGGGTGCTCCTGATGTAAGTGAAATCCTGACGGTGTCAGTTCCGTCTAATATTGGAGCGGCTCAGGAAAAATATGCTGCTTTGTGTAAAGAAATCTATGCTTGTTCGGCAAGTTCAACAGGTCATGCCGGAAACCCTGCTTATGTGACTAATAATTGTGTCAACCATATAGGAGATGAAGCAACAATTGAATACCAGTCAAACATGGGCGTAAAGATTAGCTTCGACAACGTCCGTACTCCGTTGGTACGTACGACGGTGACTTCCGGCCTGTATTTCATTCAGTTGTCTACAACTGTTCAGAACGATCCTACTTATACGGAAAAACGTCATAATGGTTCTTATATCGTAGCTGATATGGGCGGTCATTTGGTTTATGATGTCGAAGATGCTAATCAGGACTTTACTCACATGCCGGCGACTCAGTGGGTTGTTGAACAGTTGAACTGTGACGTGTATGAAGGTGAAGTTAATACGAATGAAGCAGCTTTGGTTAGAATCTCTAACCGTGAGTATGGCATCGAAGGTTTCGTTGGCCAGTTGTATTCTGCAGGCAAGGATGCCGGTGGACAGGATAAATACTATTTCATCAATCATAAGAAGTATAGTAGTGGAATGTGGAATGAAGGAACCGACAATCATATGTGGGGAAGTAAGTTCGCATGTCATGATACTTTGACTTTCACGGCTGTAGATCCGAAGACAACTGACGGTTATAGTGTGATTGAAGATGATGTATTGAAAGAAAACGTATATGCTTTGCAGCAGTTGGTAAACGGCGAAGCAGCCTGGTATTTGGGTGTTAGCGCCGATAACAAAAACTTAGGCTTGTTGCAGGAAGATCCGACCATGTTCGAATTACACCTGATCGAAACTGAAAAATATGGATATACTCCGGCACAAAAGGCAACTCAACCGGGCTTAGCCGGTATTGGCCAGTTGAAGAGAGACGTTTATGCCGTTAAGGTAAAAGACGCAAACAAAATCGATAACGACCATACTTATGTAGCGTTGGATCACATGCACCGCTATGTAATTGCTGACGAAAAAGATATCGTGGCCGGTAAGGATGGTTTGACTTGGGCTTTGTTCTATTTGAAGAATAACAACCATGTCGGCGAACATTACTATGCTTTGGTTAACGCAACGGGCGTGGAAACGTCTTTGAAAAATGTCAATACAACAGCAGGAAAGTTGGTGGTAGAAGCCTCTTCTTATTTGACAAAGGTTGATAACCTATGCAGCACTTCTTCTGATGTATTCAAGCTGGCCTCCAATCCTCGTCCTTTGTATGCCAATCTGGAAGAAGACGATGTGATCGGAACCGGTTATAGCGATTTGGTAAACAACAAAGAAAAAGGCTTGAAGTTAGGCGTGGAACGTACTGGCGGTTATTTGTATGAAGATGAAACTCCGGTGTTGAACTATCTGTCTCATGAAAACTTGAACACAGGTGCAGACAAGAGCTATTCTTTCTATGTCGATAAAGTAGCGAAGTCCAATGCACGTATGCCTCAGTATTTGTTTGCAACAGCAGCAGATAGCGTACCTGCCTACACTTATTGCATTACAGAAAAGCACGGCATCAATCCTGGATGCGACCACGCTGTCCTTTATCCGGGTTATGTAAGCGGTCGTTTCTTGGTTAACTTGAACGATTCTGTCCGTACATCTATCGATAAAGTTTCTGCTACAGACAAATTCATGTCTGACGGCTATGTAAAACTGGCATTTGTTGAAGCTGTTCACCGCGGAGATTCTCTTTATGTACTGAAAGCGTCTTATACGTTGGCTTCTATCTCGGTTAAGGATGTAGACGGCACATCATACGTCCTTCCTCCTTATCTGTCAGAAGACAGTTTGGGCATTGTTTATGACATTGTCGATCTGAATGGCGAACACAACAATGCGGCATTCTCTTTGAGATATGTCGGCGATACGGAAAATGACGGTTTCTTGTTGGAATCTTTCGATTATGGAATGATTGAAGATGGTTCGGTTAAACATCTTTCCGGTATCGGTTCATTCGAAGGTGCATGGGTGAAATTGCAGAATGGGGTTCCTGTTTTGGCTCAGATTTCAGATGATGCAGATAAGGGCGACCACAATACAGGCGATAACCTTACGGGCTCGGACTTCTATCAGAAGATGAGTTGGAGTGAAGTATTGAACCAGGCTGCTATCTTTGGCTTGGCTGAAGGAGTAAACGGCGGCGACGCTACTGCTAACGAAGAAATAGCGGTCTCTGACGTGACGGTAATCGCCGGTAACGGCCAGGTAACGATTGCCGGTGCAGCCGGTAAGAAGGTTGTTATCTCCAATATCTTAGGTCAGATAATCGCTAACACGATGGTTACTTCCGACAAAGCCATTATCGCTGCTCCTCAGGGCGTGGTTGTAGTTGCTGTTGAAGGTGAAGGCGCTGTGAAAGCAATTGTAAAATGATTTTAGAATAATAGCATTACAATTATAATCAAATAATTTAAAATAAGATCGTGTGCCGTAGAGATGCACAAAACTGTGCATCTCTGCAAACAACGGCAAGTATTCTGCGACAGGTGAACAAGCGATCGTATTAGAATACTAAAGTATTGAAATAAAGTTCTTCTGCCGGTATACCCGTGATGGACGAAAGCAGTTAAAAAACAATCCCCGGCGGTGATATCATCGTCGGGGATTCGTCTTTTTCCTATTCATGCTCGCATAGCTGTAGTTAAAGAATTGTAAAGTACCCGCTATTTCATAAATTATTTGTTCTTTTGCAGAAAAATTAGGAGGTGTATTCTCTGAATGCATCTCCTCGCTTTATTTAATAACAATAAGGTTATGTCTCAATTTCATTCTCGTCTGACTTCCATTATAAGTATCGCGTTGGTACTGTTTCTGTTGGGACTTGTATTTCTGATAGGATTGTTGGGAAATAAGCTTTCCGTATATGTGAAAGAAAACATATCGTTCTCGATCGTGCTGAAAGATAATCAGAAAGAGGCGGATATAAAGAAAATGCAAAAAACGCTGGATGCCTTGCCATATATCAAATCGACCGAATATATCTCGAAAGAACAAGCGGCAAAGGAACTCGAAGAGGAGTTGGGCGAAAATCCCGAAACGTTCTTGGGCTTTAACCCGCTACAGGCTTCGATTGAAGTAAAATTGCATTCGGAATATGCCAATGCCGACAGCCTGCAATTGATCGAAAAGAAAATAAAGAACTATACTTCCGTTTCCGATTTGCTTTACCGCAAGGACATGATGCAGATGGTGAACGACAATGTGAAACGTGTCAGCCTGATCCTGCTTACGCTTGCCGTCATACTGATGGCCATTTCGTTCGTGCTGATCGGCAACACGATTCGCCTGCTGATTTATTCCAAACGTTTCCTGATCCATACGATGAAGCTGGTGGGAGCTACGCCCGGCTTTATCAGAAGGCCGTTTGTACGGTATAATGTGGTCAGCGGTATTTTTGCTTCTATCCTTGCAATATTAATGCTGACGGGCGCGTTGTATTATTTACAGAACGAATTGTCAGGTTTCATTCAGTTGCTGGATGTTAAAGCGTTGATAATTGTTTATGCCGGTGTCTTGGTAATGGGGATCCTGCTTTCGGTTACGGCTACGGTTTTTGCGGTGAACAAGTATTTACGAATGGGTGTTGATAAACTATATTATATATAAATGTATGGCTAAGAGAGATTTTGCTTTTGGAAAAGAAAATTTTATTTTGATCGCTGTTGCTGTTGCTATCATCGCGATTGGTTTTATGTTGATGAGTGGCGGCGGTTCACAGGATCCGACGGGTTTCAATCCGGAGATTTTCAGCTCCCGCCGTATAGTTGTGGCTCCGGCCGTGACGGTGATCGGTTTCGTATTGATGATTTTCGGTATTTTGAGAAACGGCAAAAATAAGGAAGTAGCAGAATGAGTTGGTTTGAAGCTTTAGTGTTGGGGATTCTTCAGGGGCTTACGGAATACCTGCCGGTCAGCAGTAGCGGGCATTTGGCTATCGGTTCTGCTTTGTTCGGGATTCAAGGAGAAGAAAATTTGGCTTTTACGATCGTTGTCCATGTGGCAACTGTGTTTAGTACGTTGGTAATTCTATGGAAAGAGATCGAATGGATATTCCGCGGTTTGTTTAAGTTCAAGATGAACGCAGAAACCCGTTACGTGATCAATATCCTGATTTCGATGATTCCTATCGGTATTGTAGGTGTGTTCTTCAAGGATACGGTGGAAGATATTTTCGGATCGGGGCTGCTGATCGTCGGCTGCATGTTGTTGCTGACGGCTGCGTTGCTCACCTTTTCCTATTATGCCAAACCTCGCCAGAAAGAGAATATCTCGATGAAGGATGCCTTCATCATCGGTCTGGCTCAGGCATGTGCCGTGATGCCGGGACTTTCCCGTTCCGGAACAACGATTGCGACCGGTTTGTTATTAGGAAACAATAAGGCGAAACTGGCCCAGTTTTCGTTCCTGATGGTTATTCCCCCGATTTTGGGTGAAGCGTTGCTGGATGTCATGAAAGCGGTAAAAGGCGAAGCGGTAGCGGGCGATATTCCGGCACTGTCATTGGTGGTCGGTTTTATTGCTGCATTCGTAGCGGGATGTGTCGCTTGTAAATGGATGATCAATATCGTAAAGAAGGGAAAACTGATTTATTTCGCCATCTATTGTGCAATTGCGGGTTTGGTTACAATTGCCTGTACATTACTTAAATAAGAATGGATTTTATAGCAGGAGAAGTATTATATTTCAATAAGCCTTTAAAGTGGACCTCCTTTGACCTGGTGAACAAGTTTCGCTATAAGTTATCGCGGAAACTGAAGGTGAAAAAGATAAAAGTGGGACACGCCGGAACTTTGGACCCGTTGGCGACAGGGGTAATGATCGTGTGTACGGGCAAGGCCACCAAGAGGATAGACGAATTTCAATATCAGACGAAAGAGTATGTCGCTACCCTGAAGTTGGGGGAGACGACGCCTTCTTTCGATTTGGAAAAAGAGATAGACGGAGTATATCCGACAGAACATATTACCCGTGAGGAGGTAGAGAGGGTATTGCAGTCGTTCGTGGGAACGATCCAGCAGATCCCGCCGGTCTTTTCGGCTTGCAAGGTAGATGGTAAACGGGCGTATGAGTTGGCTCGTAAAGGAGAAGAGGTGGAATTGAAGTCCAAGACGCTTGTGATCGATGAAATGGAGCTGTTGGAGTGTGAGTTGCCGGTAATCAAGATACGGGTGGTTTGCAGCAAAGGTACTTATATCCGCGCCTTGGCACGCGATATCGGTGTCTCCCTTCAGTCGGGGGCTCATCTGATTGCCCTCGAAAGGACTCGTATCGGAGACGTCACGTTGGACAAATGTATGTCTCCCGAAGATATCGATGCCTTTTTAGATGAAAATATCACAGTCGGGAAGGATTGTGAGGATTGATAATGATAAGAATAAAATAAAAATAGAAATTATATATTATGAAGCTGTCGAAATTCAAATTTAACTTACCGCAGGAGTTGATTGCTCTCCATCCGGCAAAAAACAGGGACGAGTCCAGATTGATGGTTATTGATCGCAAGACCGGTGAGATCGAACATAAAGTATTCAAAGACTTGTTGAGCTATTTCGGAGAAAAGGATGTGTTCATCTTCAATAATACAAAGGTTTTTCCTGCCCGTTTATACGGAAACAAAGAAAAGACAGGTGCCCGTATCGAGGTTTTTCTGTTGCGTGAACTGAATGAAGATCTTCGTCTTTGGGATGTATTGGTCGATCCTGCCCGTAAAATCCGTATCGGCAATAAACTGTATTTTGGTGAAGATGATTCGATGGTAGCTGAGGTGATCGACAACACGACATCACGCGGCCGTACCTTGCGTTTCCTTTATGACGGAAATCACGATGAATTTAAGAAAGCACTGTATGCATTGGGTGAAACCCCGCTGCCTAAATATATCGACCGTCCTGTCGAACCGGAGGACGAAGAGCGTTACCAGAATATTTTTGCGACGGAAGAAGGGGCTGTCGTGGCTCCCGCAGCAGGTCTCCATTTTAGCCGCGAGCTGATGAAACGCTTGGAGATCAAGGATTGCCAGTTCGCTTTCCTGACACTGCATTCCGGCTTGGGCAACTTCCGTGAAATAGATGTGGAAGACCTGACCAAACATAAGATGGACTCCGAACAGATGGTTGTGAACGCTGATGTGGTGAATACCGTGAATAGGGCAAAGGACAGCGGACACCAGATTTGTGCTGTCGGTACGTCCGTGATGCGTGCTATCGAGACGGCAGTCAGCACGGATGGGCATCTGAAAGAGTTTGAAGGATGGACCAACAAGTTTATCTTCCCGCCGTATGATTTCAGTGTGGCGTCCTGCATGATCACAAACTTCCATATGCCACTGTCTACCCTGTTGATGATGACGGCTTCTTTCGGCGGATATGACCTGATCATGGATGCTTATGATGTCGCATTGAAAGAGAAATATAGTTTCGGCGCTTATGGCGATGCCATGTTGATCCTGTAAAAACGGATATTTATGGCAATTGCATATCTGGGCTTAGGAACCAATATCGGGAATAAGCGACGGAACATGATAACAGCCGCTGCGTTGTTGGCTGAAAGGGTGGGAGATGTTCTCGCCCTTTCCGGTTTCTACGAGACGGAACCGTGGGGCTTCGAATCGGAGAACTTTTTCTTGAATGCGGCTGTTAAATTGAAGACCTCCTTCCCTCCGTTGGAATTATTGCAGATAACCCAGCAGATTGAAAAGGAGCTGGGCCGCGCGGAAAAAAGCAACGGAGTCTATCATGACCGTATTATCGATATCGATATCCTTCTGTATGACGACGAGGTTTTGCAGATACCGGGGCTTACCTTGCCGCATCCTCTTATGCATGAACGGAAGTTCGTGATGGACCCTTTGTCCGAAATCGCTCCTTTTGTCGTGCATCCTGTGTTGAAAGAACGTATAATAGATTTAAAAGAACGATTATGAATGATAAAGAAAGAATCTTGACCGGCGGTGGCATGGTCTTTAAGAAAAAAGGAAAAGATGAAAATGCCGGAGAGAGAAAAATCAAGTTCTCGGATTTTCTGCGTGGCACGCATAAGTCCGGTGCTGCCAAGATGAGAGCCGAGTTCAAGTATAAAAAAGCCTTGCGCAACACTAAAAAGAAAAAATAATTGCCGGTTATCAATTGCCGATTGTCAATTGTTTCGTATTTTTGCATCCGAATTGATGTGGATAGATTTGTATTGCTTGCAACCACAGGAAAAAATGCTAAAAACAAGTCCTTTTTACTGCCGTCCGGCAAAGCAAATTTCCCCCGTCAATCCATTTATTTGATTTATTAACCGTCAATTGCCGATTGCCTGTTGACTTTATTGGGGTTACGCCTTTTAATTTCAATTCTCAATTGTCGATTGTCAATTCAAAAAACGATGAGTTATTTATTCACCTCCGAATCGGTGTCCGAAGGGCACCCCGATAAAGTAGCCGATCAGATATCGGATGCTTTGCTGGATGAGTTCCTGGCTTATGACAAGAACTCTAAAGTTGCTTGCGAAACCCTTGTTACAACCGGACAGGTTGTCTTGGCTGGAGAAGTAAAATCAAGTGCTTACGTGGATGTACAGGATGTAGTCCGTAACGTGATCGAGAAGATTGGCTATACGAAAAGCGAATACCAGTTTGAAGCGAAATCATGTGGCGTGTTCTCTTCTATCCATGAACAGAGCGGCGACATTAACCGTGGTGTCGAACGCGAAGATCCTTATAACCAAGGTGCGGGCGACCAGGGTATGATGTTCGGGTATGCCACCAACGAAACAGAAAACTACATGCCTCTGGCCTTGGATCTTTCACACAGCCTGTTGTGGGAGCTTGCCGAGATACGTAAAAATGAAAACGACTTGATGCCTTATCTCCGTCCGGATGCGAAGAGCCAGGTGACGATTGAATATGACGACAACGGGAAACCGCTGCGCATCGATACGATTGTTGTTTCCACACAACACGATGAATTTATCACGGCAAAAGGCATCACACAGGAAGAAGCGGATCTGGCTATGCAGAAAAAGATTGCTGAAGATGTGAAGAACATTCTGATCCCGCGTGTAAAGGCCCAGTATCCGGCTCATGTCCAGGCGTTGTTCAATGATGACATCATCTATCATGTGAACCCGACCGGAAAGTTCGTGATCGGCGGTCCTCACGGCGATACCGGTCTGACAGGCCGTAAGATCATTGTGGATACATACGGTGGCAAGGGTGCTCACGGTGGTGGTGCATTCTCCGGAAAAGACCCTTCGAAGGTTGACCGTTCTGCCGCTTATGCCGCTCGCCATATCGCGAAGAACCTGGTTGCTGCCGGTGTGGCTGATGAAATACTGGTACAGGTTTCTTATGCGATCGGTGTGGCTAAACCGATGAATATCTTCGTCAATACATTCGGCCGTGCCAATGTGAAAATGACGGATGGGGAGATAGCTGAAAAGATATGGAACCTGTTTGACATGCGTCCGAAAGCAATCGAAGAACGTCTGAAACTGCGTAACCCTATCTACTTGGAAACGGCTTCTTACGGTCATATGGGACGTAAACCGCAGGTTGTGACGAAAACATTTACCTCTCGTTACAACCCGAAACCGACCATCTGCGAAGTAGAACTGTTTACCTGGGAAAAACTGGATTACGTCGACAAGGTAAAAGAGGCATTCGGCCTTTAATGTAACCGTTTGGTCGAACATATATTAGCTCCTGTCTGGGGAAAAAACGGCTCTTGTTCCGTTTTTTTTCGGACGGGAGCTATTTTTAGTTTAAATTTTCTATATTTGACGCATGTAATTATCTAAATTTAAAATTTATGCATAAAACGATTCAGTTTCTTCAGTTAGCCTTTATTCTCCTTTTGGCTACTGCTTGTACAGAGACTTCCCCGTTCAAGTACGAGTCGGTCCCGAATGATCCTCTGAAAGCCCGTATCTATACTTTGGATAACGGATTGAAGGTGTATATGACTGTGAATAAAGAGACCCCGCGTATTCAAACGTATATCGCCGTTCGCGTGGGAGGGAAAAACGATCCTGCCGAAACAACCGGCCTGGCACACTATTTCGAACATTTGATGTTTAAAGGAAGCCAGCAGTTCGGTACGCAGAATTACGAACAGGAAAAACCGATGCTCGATCAGATCGAACAGCTTTTCGAAGTGTATCGCAAGACTACCGATGAGGCAGAACGACAGGCTATTTATCATCAGATCGACAGTGTGTCTTATGAGGCATCTAAGTTGGCTATTCCAAACGAATATGACAAACTGATGTCAGCTATCGGGGCAACCGGAACAAATGCGTATACCGGTTTTGACCAGACGGTCTATGTGGAAGATATCCCTTCCAACCAGATCGACAATTGGGCCAAGATACAGGCTGACCGTTTTGAAAACAATGTAATCCGTGGTTTCCATACGGAACTTGAGACGGTATACGAAGAAAAGAATATGTCTCTTACCAGTGATGCCCGTAAAGTGTATGAAGCGGTCTTAGGTGCTCTTTTCCCCGATCATCCTTATGGGACGCAGACGGTTCTCGGAACACAGGAAAACCTGAAGAATCCGTCTATCACGAATATCAAGAACTACCATAAAACCTGGTATGTTCCTAATAATATGGCAATCTGTCTGTCCGGCGATTTTGATCCGGACCAGATGATCGAGACGATCAATAAATATTTCGGTCACTTGAAACCGAATCCCAATCTGCCGAAATTGCCGGTGACACACGAATCTCCGATTAAGGCACCGGTTGTAAAAGAAGTGTTGGGCGTCGATGCTGAAAATGTGACATTGGGTTGGCGTTTTCCGGGAGCCGCTTCTCCTGACCAGGATTTATTGAACCTGACTGGTGAAATCATCAATAACGGTAAAGCCGGTTTGTTGGATGTCGATTTGGTTCAGCAACAGAAAGTACTAAGCTGCTATGCCGGAACATACGGAATGTCGGACTACAATGCTTTTGTTATTAACGGCCGTCCGAAACAGGGACAGACACTGGATGATGTAAAGGATCTTTTCCTGGCTGAAATCGAAAAGTTGAAGAAGGGCGAATTTGACGAAGGTTTGTTGGAAGCGGCAATCAATAATTATAAATTGATGCAGATGCACCGGATCGACGACAATGATGGCCGTGCCGATATGTTTGTCTCTTCTTTCATCGACGGTGTCGATTGGAAAGATGAAGTCGCTTCGTTGGATCGCATGAGTAAAGTGACAAAACAACAGATAGTCGATTTTGCCAATAAGTATTTTGGTGATAATTATGCACTTATATACAAAAAACAGGGTAAAGACCCGAACGAAAAGAAGATTGACAAACCTAAAATCACTCCGATCGTGATGAACCGTGACAGCTCAAGTATGTTCCTGAAAGAAATACAGGCTTCAAAGGTGGCGCCGATCGAACCGGTATTCCTGGACTACGACAAGGATCTTCAGAAATTGACAGCCAAGTCCGGTATCCCTGTGTTGTATAAGGAAAATACGTCAAATGACATTTTCTCTTTGATGTATGTCTTTGATATGGGTACGAATAACGACAAGGCGATGGGTACTGCTTTCCAATATATGAAATATCTGGGAACATCTAAGAAGAGCCTGCAGGAGATCAATGAAGAGTTTTATCGGTTGGCTTGCTACTTTGATGTTGTTCCAGGTTCGGACCGTACATACGTAGTATTGGAAGGATTGAAGGAGAACATGCCGGCTGCAATGGCCTTGTTTGAGGAAATTCTTGCAGATGCACAGGTCAATAAAGAAGCATATGCTAATCTTGCCGGCGATATCCTGAAAAAACGGGTCGATGCTAAATTGAATCAGGGACAGAACTTCAACAAGCTGATCCAGTATGCTATCTGGGGACCGAAATCTCCGTCGACGAATGTTCTGACGACTGCCGAGTTGCAGCAGATGGATCCGCAGGAACTGGTGGACCGTATTCACAAGATCAATTCTTTCGATCATAAGATATTGTATTATGGCCCGGAAAAACCGCAGGCTGTTTTGGATATCATCAAACAATATCATAATGTCCCCGACCAGTTACAACCGGTTCCGGCCGCTATCGAGTTCAACCAGCAGGAAACTCCGGAAAATAAAGTTCTGCTTGCCCAGTATGATGCTAAACAGATTTATTTCTCAGCAGTCTCTAACCGGGGTGAAAAGTTCGATCCGGCTATCCAGCCTACATTGAATATGTATAACGAATATTTCGGTGGCGGCATGAACGCAATCGTATTCCAGGAAATGCGTGAATCGCGTGGTCTGGCTTATTCTGCGGGAGCTTTCCTGATCACTCCGTCCAAACTGAAATATCCGTATGTATACCGTACGTTTATTGCGACTCAGAATGATAAGATGATCGATGCGATGAAAGCATTCGATGAAATTATCAATAATATGCCCGAATCAGAAAAAGCGTTCAATTTGGCCAAAGACGCTCTTATCACCCGTTTGCGTACGGAACGTATTACCAAGTCGGACGTTCTCTGGTCTTATCTGAATGCTCAGGATTTAGGTCTGAACACGGATAGCCGTAAAGAGCTGTTCGAAAAGGCGCAGACAATGACATTGCCCGAAATCAAGGCATTCCAGGAAAAATGGGTAAAAGGACGTACCTATATCTATTGTGTATTAGGCGATGAAAAGGATCTCGATCTGAAAGGCTTGTCACAATATGGCCCGATCCAAAAACTGACACAGGAAGAGTTGTTCGGATATTAATCCGATACCTATCCATTTCCGATCCGATGCTCATGTTTTTTTATCCGATGGGCATCGGATATTTTTTATTTTGCGTTCTGTTCTTCTTCTTTCAGTTCGAATTCTTCGACTTCTTTGACTTTACGGAATAGGTCGGAAGCGAAGATAAAGTCGTTCAAAGCTTTGTTTTTGGAAGTGATGACCTCTTTGTTGTTACCCTGCCACTCTTTTACGCCTTCTTTGATAAAGACAATGTTTTCACCGATATTCATGACGGAGTTCATATCATGCGTGTTGATGATAGTCGTCATTTTGTATTCGGCGGTGATATCGTGGATCAGGTCATCGATAATCAGCGAAGTTTTGGGATCCAGGCCGGAGTTTGGTTCGTCACAGAACAGGTATTTGGGGTTCAGGGCGATTGCACGGGCTATGGCGGCACGTTTCATCATACCGCCGCTGATCTCGGATGGATAGAGGTGGCCGGCTTCCGACAGGTTTACACGGTCCAGGCAGAACCGGGCGCGTTTCAGGCGGTCTTTGTAAGTGTCGTTAGAGAACATATCCAATGGGAACATGACATTTTCCAACACTGTCATACTGTCGAACAGGGCTGATCCCTGGAACAGCATACCCATTTCACGGCGCAGCATGTTCAGCTCATGCTTACCCATCGAGGTCAGGTCGCGTCCGTCGTACAGGACTTCTCCTGAGTCCGGGCGCATCAATCCGATAATATTTTTAATAAGGACTGTCTTGCCGGAACCGCTTCGCCCGATAATCAGGTTCGTTTTTCCCGTTTCGAATATTGCGCTGATATCATTCAAGACTACCCGTCCTTCAAAAGACTTTGTGATATGTTTTACTTCTACCATTTTTTATGTCAGCATTAAGTTGGTTAAGATCACGTCGGCCAGCAGAATCATGATGCTGCTCATCACGACTGCATTCGTACTGGCTTTGCCTACTTCCAAGGCTCCGCCTTTTACGTTATAGCCGAAGTAAGCGGCAATAGACGAAATGATGAATGCGTAGACTACGGACTTAATGATGGAGTACCAGATATAAAATTCGTTGAAATAGAACTGCAAACCATATTCGAAAGAAGCGGGCGTCATGCCTGTTCCCGTGGAATGGCTGGCTGCGATACCTCCCAAAATGCCGGTGAACATACTGAAGATAACCAATACGGGAATGAAAGTCATCATACCGACCATCTTCGGCAGGATCAGGAAATTGGCGGAGTTGACCCCCATGATTTCCATTGCGTCGATCTGCTCCGTCACACGCATGGTCCCGATCTCGGAGGCAATGTTACTACCGACTTTGCCTGCCAGGATCAATGACATGATGGAAGAAGAAAATTCTAGCAGGATGATTTCACGTGTCGTGTATCCGATTGTGAATTTGGGGATGAGAGGCGAACTGATGTTCAGTGAAATTTGGATGGCGATAACCGTACCGATAAAAATGGAAATGATAATGACAATCCAGAGCGAATCGACTCCTAATTTGTATATTTCCTTTATCAGTTGCTTGAAGAACATGCTCCACCGGTTGGGTACGGAGATACTTTTCCCCATCAACATGACATACTCGCCTACTTGATGTAATGCTTTATTCATCATTTATTATGTTTCTATTCAATTACAGTCTGCAAATATAACGCAAATCTGGGAACAACTGTTCATTTCCTGCTTGATACTTCTGGTCTGTATCTAAACTAAACTGGGCTGTAAGTCAATAAAGATGTATGGACGAGTTATTCGGAAACACTGCTTTTGAGTACTTTGTTTTATGGAATATAATCGATTATTCAAGATTATATTCTTACATTTGTCTTATTCTGAAAATAAGGAAACATGAGTACAGTTGCGTTGCGTAAATTACCGATAGGAATACAAAGTTTTGAAAAACTTCGTATGGAGGGTAAGTTGAATGAACAGCTGCTTTATTGGGAAAAACGATATGGGGTAGAGCCGGTCGAGACCAGTTCTTCCATTCTTTCTGTGCGGAGGAGCGAAATTTGGGAAGCTGGCTTATAGTTGGTTGACTCATATTTCGGGTAGTTATTTCTGTAAATTGAAAACAATTTGTATAGAAAGAATTAATTCCGTTTCTTTGTGGCAAAGATTTTTGGATATGGCAGACGAACAACAAATGGTGCTCCGTACGGAGGATCTCGTTAAGAAATATAAGATGCGTACCGTTGTGAATCATGTTTCGATCAATGTGAAACAGGGTGAGATCGTGGGATTGCTCGGTCCTAACGGAGCCGGGAAAACGACGACATTCTATATGACGGTAGGATTGGTGACTCCCAATGAAGGAAAGATTTTCTTGAACGATATGGAAATCACGAAGTTCCCGGTGTATAAGCGTGCTCGTAACGGTATCGGTTATTTGGCTCAGGAGGCGTCTATTTTCCGTAAAATGACGGTGGAGGATAACATTCGTTCCGTATTGGAAATGACAGAGACGACTCCCGAATACCAGAAAGAGAAGTTGGAAAGCCTGATTGCCGAGTTCGGCTTAAATAAGGTGCGGAAGAATTTAGGCGACCAGTTGTCCGGAGGTGAACGCCGGCGTGCCGAGATTGCCCGTTGTTTGGCTATCGATCCGAAATTTATCATGCTTGATGAGCCGTTTGCCGGAGTAGACCCGATTGCCGTGCAAGATATCCAAAGTATTGTCGCGAAGCTGAAACATAAGAATATCGGGATTTTGATCACGGACCACAATGTGTACGAGACTTTGAGTATTTGTGACCGCGCCTACCTGTTGTTTGAAGGAAAAGTTCTTTTCCAGGGAACAGCCGAACAGTTGGCCGAGAATGAAATTGTGCGTGAAAAATATCTGGGTAAGGATTTTGTTCTTCGCAAAAAAGACTTTTAAAGCAATACATGCGCAAGAATATGCGCGTTGGCTTCACCCTCGTCTTGATATGTTAGGAATAAGGGCGAGCTAATAATTATTAGTTTTCAATTTCTTGCAGCAACAGACAAAGAAGAACAGCGCAACGATCGCCACGATAGTGTAAGGCAACAGATTCTGTGTGGAGATATCTCCGGTAATAAATTCGTTGTCTTTTAATTGGGTATCCGACAAGGCGATAACGGCAAATGCGTTATTGACGAAGTGGGCAAATACCGGTATCCAGATATTCCGGGTCCAATAAAGTAAATATCCGAAATAAGCCCCTAACAGCATACGTGGCAGGAAGCCGAAAAACTGCATGTGGAAAGCGCTGAAGATGATGGCTGCACTCCAGATGATGATATGATGGTTGTGCGTCCAATTCCCGATTATCCGTTGCAAAGCACCCCTGAAAAGGAATTCTTCCGTGACACCGGCAGCCACCGCGATAACGATCAGGTTGAAAAACAAGGTTATGATCCCTCCTCCGGCCAGCAATTTCAGTGTCAGTTGTTCGGCCGTTTCCTCTTGTGACCGCATCCAGCTTTCTATCGGTTCCATAAAAGAAGGCAGCTCCATCTGTTTGTTCAGCAATCCGGTCAGGCTGATGGAAGGGGTGAGTAAAAACACGCAAAGAAAGGTGAGAAGCAAAATGTGTCCTTTCGGCATTTTCCCGATCGACAGATATTCTTTCGGATTACTGCTGCACAACCACGCAAGAGCCAGTGCCGGAAAGAGGAATGTCCCGATGGCTGAAATGAGTTGCAACAAACGCATCATGTCCGGATACTGCGTAATATCAGCATGCAAACCATAACTCAGATAGAATAATCCCATTGCAAACAGGGATGAAAAGACTGCGCCTGCCAGAATCAGGAGAAGCAGGAGAATCAATTGAAAGATGGCCGGTTTGCCGGCGTATATACCTTTTAAGAACATATTTTTAAGCATAAAAAAACTTCTGCTCAAAGATAAGCAGAAGTTTCTTGTTTTTTTTCAGAAAAGTAATTATTTAGGACGAGCCTCTTTTACTACCATCTGACGACCTTCGTATTCGGCTTCGTTCAGCTCGGCGATTGCTTTCTTTGCAGCTTCATCGTCCGGCATTTCAACAAAACCAAAACCTTTTGATTTGCCCGTTTCACGGTCTTTAATGATCTTTACGGATTCAACTGTACCGTATTCTTCCATTACTTGTTTCAAATCATCTTCCCGAACACGATAGTTCAGGTTACCAACATAAATGTTCATAAAAATAGAAATTAAAGAAATAAAATTGTTACTTGATGAAAGTTGTAAACCGGAATTTCGTAACAGTGAGAGATATTCGACAAGTAACGAGTAAATGAAGAAATAAAAAACAATGTTAGGTACGTTCAAGGTTAATGCCCTTTCACGTCACAAAGGAATACATTTATTTTAGATAAACAATATTTTAGTTTGAAAAAAATAATATTGCTCTTAAATTCATCTCGGTTATAACAATTTAAGCAAACAATTTGCGAGATTAAAAGAATAAGTCTAATTTTGCACCCTAAAATTCGAACAAGACTATTAATTAAATAAATCATTCAGAATGAACGTTTCGCTTAAAAACATTGATGCTACAAAAGGCATTGTGAAATTGGAAATAGTGAAAGCTGACTATGCAGACAAGGTTGAAAAGAGCCTTCGCAGTTTCCGTCAGAAAGCAGAAGTACCGGGGTTTCGTAAAGGAATGGTCCCGATGGGTATGGTAAAGAAAATGTATGGTAAGCATGTATTGGTTGAAGAAATCAATAAATTGGTTTCTGAAAACTTGTACAACTATATTCGTGAAAACAAACTGAACATTTTAGGCGAACCGATGCCTAACGAAACTGAACAGAAAGAAATCAACTTCGATACTCAGGAAGACTTCGAATTTTGTTTTGATGTGGCTTTGGCTCCGGAAATCAAGATCGAACTGTCTAAGAATGATAAAATTCCTTATTACCAGGTAGATATCGACGATGAAATGATCGGTAAACAGGTTGAGGCTTATCAGGCTAACTTCGGAACATACGATCAGGTTGAAGATGTTGAAGAAAAAGACTTGGTGAAAGGTACGGTTGCCGAATTGGAAAACGGTTCTCCGAAAGAAGGCGGTATTGTTGTTGAAGAAGCAGTTTTGATGCCGATGTACATAAAGGATGAAGCTGAAAAAGCTAAATTCATCGGTGCAAAGAAGAACTCTGTGATCGTATTCAATCCGAATAAGGCCTACGAAGGCGCAGAAGCAGAAATCGCCTCTTTCCTGAAAGTGGATAAAGAAGCTGTTGCCGGTATCACAGGTGATTTCAGCTTCGAAATCACGGAAGTGACCCGTCATAAGAATGCTGAACTGAACCAAGAATTGTTCGACAAAGTATTCGGAGAAGGCGTTGTTACCAGCGAAGAGGAATTTAAGAACAATATCCGCGAAGCTTTGGCTGAACAGTTCACTCCGCAGAGCGACTTCAAATTCTTGGTCGATGCCCGCGATCTGTTGGTTCAGAAAGCCGGAGAACTGGCATTTGCCGAAGATCTGTTGAAGCGTTGGTTGCTGGTTGCAAATGAAAAGAACACGAAAGAAAAGATCGACGAAGAGTATCCGCAGATCGTAGAAGATTTGAAATATCAGTTGATCAAAGAAAATCTGGTGAAAGAAAACGGATTGAAGGTGGAAGATGCCGATATCGAAAACTTCGCCAAACGTGTAGCTAAAGCCCAGTTTGCTCAGTACGGAATGCTTTCCGTTCCGGAAGATGTTTTGGCCAACTATGCTAAAGATATTTTGAAAAACAAACAGACACTGCAGAATATCATCGACCGTGCGGTTGAAGAAAAACTGGCAGGCTGGTTGAAAGAACAAGTCGAACTGGATGTTAAGAAAGTAACAGTTGACGAGTTCAATAAACTTTTTGAAGAATAAAACTACCTGAAAAAGCAGCAACAGCTGCTTTTTCTATATAAAAAGGGCTTTCTCTCGAAAAAAATCTTACCGGATAGCAAATAAGTTGTTTCTTTCAGAAATTTATTTATAACTTTGTTATTCCGATAAGTAAGAGGGGAATCCCTTTTTTTATGACTTTTCGGTAACACAATAAGACTATAGATTATGGAAGATTTCAGAAAGTATGCAACGAAACATTTAGGAATGAACAGTAACGCGCTGGACAGTTATATGAATATAACCAGCAGTTACATATCTCCGACGATTATCGAAGAGCGCCAATTGAACGTTGCTCAGATGGACGTTTTTTCACGGTTGATGATGGACCGTATCATTTTTTTGGGTACACAAGTAGACGATTATACGGCAAATGTAATCCAGGCGCAGTTGTTGTATCTGGATTCAAGCGATCCAGGCAAGGATATTTCGATTTATATCAATTCGCCGGGCGGTTCTGTTTATGCAGGATATGGCATTTATGACACAATGCAGTTTATCAGTAGCGACGTGTCGACCATCTGCACAGGCATGGCTGCTTCTTTTGCTGCGGTGTTGTTGGTTGCCGGAACGAAAGGGAAACGTATGGCGTTGCCTCATTCCCGTGTGATGATCCACCAACCGTTAGGAGGTGCGCAAGGACAGGCTTCAGACATTGAGATCACAGCTCGTGAAATCCTGAAAGTAAAGAAGGAACTCTATACAATCATATCGACTCATTCCGGTCAGCCTTATGAAAAGGTGGAACATGATAGTGACCGTGATTACTGGATGACGGCTGAGGAGGCTTTGGCTTACGGTATGATCGACAAAGTTCTGGTTCGTAACAAATAATATTAATGTAGGGGGCTGTGTCAAAAGCCCCTTTAAAAACAAATACGGAATGGCCAAAACAGGCGATAGCTGTACGTTTTGCGGGCGCAGTAGCCGGGACGTTAATATGTTGATTAACGGGATCTCCGGCGCTATTTGCGATGAATGTGCACAGCAAGCGTACGAAATAGTAAAAGAACAAATGCGTGGCAAGGGGAGTTCTTTCGGGTTAAACCGGAAAGACCTGCCGAAGCCGGAGGATATTAAGGCTTTTCTGGACCAATATGTGATAGGGCAGGACGACGCGAAACGTTATCTGTCGGTTGCAGTGTATAATCATTACAAACGTTTGATCCAGAAAGTGACATCGGATGATGTCGAAATCGAGAAATCGAATATTATTATGGTGGGCGCTACGGGGACAGGTAAAACGCTGCTTGCCCGTACGATCGCCAAATTGCTTCATGTCCCGTTCGCTATCGTGGACGCGACGGTTCTGACAGAAGCCGGTTATGTGGGAGAGGATATAGAAAGCATTTTGACCCGTCTGTTGCAGGCTGCCGATTATGATGTCGAGGCGGCACAGCGCGGTATCGTGTTTATTGATGAAATAGATAAGATTGCCCGTAAGAGCGATAACCCTTCCATTACCCGTGATGTCAGCGGTGAAGGCGTGCAGCAGGGTTTGCTGAAACTTCTGGAAGGTTCTATCGTGAACGTGCCTCCTCAGGGTGGGCGCAAGCATCCGGAGCAAAAAATGATTGCCGTGGATACGAAGAATATCCTGTTTGTATGTGGTGGCGCTTTCGACGGAATAGAGAAGAAAATCGCCCAGCGTCTGAATACCCGTGTAGTAGGATACGCTGCAAACGAAAGCACGGCACAGGTGGATCGTAACAATCTGCTGAAATACATTACGCCAACTGACCTGAAATCGTTTGGCCTGATTCCGGAGATCATCGGACGTTTGCCTATCTTGACTTATTTGAATCCGTTGGATAGGAGCACGCTTCGTAATATCCTGACGGAACCGAAGAACTCGATCATCAAGCAATACGTCAAATTGTTTGCGATGGATGAAATTGAACTGACATTTGACGAAGACGTGTTCGAATTCATTGTCGATAAGGCTCTTGAATTCAAGTTGGGAGCACGCGGCTTACGTTCCATTGTGGAGGCTGTGATGATGGATGCCATGTACAGCATGCCGTCCGCAAATGAAAAGAAACTCCATGTCACACTGGAGTATGCAAAGGAAAAGTTTGAAAAATCGGACGTAAACCGCCTGCAGATGGCCTGATCGGCGGTTTTTAAAATATGAATAGTATGGCGAAGAAGGATAATTTAACAGAGGAGCTCAAGAAGCATTTTGGTTTTGATACCTTTAAGGGAAATCAAAGAGCAATCATTGAAAATGTGTTGGCAGGAAATGATACTTTTGTATTGATGCCGACAGGAGGAGGAAAATCTTTGTGTTATCAACTGCCTTCTCTTATGATGCAGGGAACGGCCATTGTGATTTCTCCCTTGATAGCCCTGATGAAGAACCAGGTGGATGCCATGCGCAATTTCAGTGAAGAGGACGGAGTTGCCCATTTTATTAATTCTTCCTTGAACAAATCGGCTATCGATCAGGTGAAGGATGATATCCGCAGCGGTCGGACGAAGTTGCTCTATGTGGCACCAGAGTCGCTGATCAAAGATGAAAATGTGGAGTTCTTGCGACAAATCAATATTTCGTTTTATGCCGTAGACGAAGCACATTGTATTTCCGAATGGGGACATGATTTCCGCCCGGAATACCGTCGTATTCGCCCGATCATAAATGAAATCGGTAAACGCCCGTTGATAGCCTTGACAGCGACAGCCACTCCGAAGGTACAACACGATATCCAGAAAAACCTGGGGATGATCGATGCCTCTGTCTTTAAATCCTCCTTCAATCGTCCTAATTTGTATTATGAAATTCGTCCGAAAACGGCGAATATCGACCGCGAGATTATTAAATATATTAAGTCCAACGAGGGAAAATCCGGTATTATCTATTGCTTGAGCCGTAAGAAAGTGGAAGAATTTGCCGATATCCTGAAAGCAAACGGGATCAAGGCACTCCCTTATCATGCCGGCATGGATTCGCAGCAGCGTTCGAGCAATCAAGATGCATTCCTGATGGAAAAAGCGGACGTGATTGTTGCTACCATTGCTTTTGGCATGGGGATCGACAAGCCTGACGTGCGGTATGTCATCCATTATGATATTCCCAAAAGCCTCGAAGGATATTATCAGGAAACCGGACGAGCCGGCCGTGATGGCGGTGAGGGCCAGTGCATCGCTTTTTATGCCTATAAAGACTTGCAGAAGTTGGAAAAATTCATGCAAGGGAAACCTGTGGCTGAGCAGGAGATAGGGAAGCAGCTGCTTCTGGAAACTGCCGCTTATGCTGAAACTTCCGTATGCCGGCGGAAAGTCTTGTTGCACTATTTCGGTGAAGAATACCTGGAAGAAAATTGTGGAAATTGTGATAATTGTTTGAACCCAAAAAAGAAAGTGGAAGCAAAGGAATTATTAAGCGCCGTACTCGAAGTAATAGGTACGTTAAAAGAAAAGTTCAAGGCTGAATATATTGTCAATATGTTGGTTGGCAACGAAACCTCCGAAATACAATCTTACAAGCACAATGAACTGGAAGTTTTCGGCTCCGGTTCGGATGAAGAAGAAAAGACATGGAATGCCGTTATCCGTCAGGCTCTGATTGCCGGATATCTGACTAAGGATATCGAGAATTACGGCCTGCTGAAGATTACGGATAAAGGGAAAG
>UMLO01068143.1_pt1 | contig 47650 bp, 31 predicted proteins | sample 1966551 | NCBI WGS metagenome assembly UMLO01 (sample SAMEA4836201, study PRJEB28245) | human gut metagenome | biome: gut microbiome; material: fecal sample | place: Denmark | collected 2008
AACCGTGAAAAACCTATTTTATCGAGAAATTATTTCAAAATGGAGTATCGTGGAGGTATTCACGGATATTTCACGTTGTTCCTTTGCGGCAGATAACTCGGAAACACCACCGAAAATGTTTAACTTCAAAATTATATTGATATGAGTAAATGCAAGACAGTGACCTTGCGTAAGCGCAAGATTAAGAACGGGACACAGTATTCACTATGTTTGGATTACTATCCCGGCTACCGTGACAACATTACCATGAGGGTGATTACACGTGAAGCCTTGGGGATTTACATCTTCGCCAAACCTGCCAACCAGCAGGAGCGGGATTTCAACACACGCATGATGAAAAAGGCTGCCATCCTACGTAACCAGCGTTATGAAGCCATCTTCAACGAGAACAACGGCTTCTTTGACAAGTCCAAGATGAAAGGCGATTTCCTTGCCTATTTCAAGGGCTTGGCAGACCGTAAAAACATCAAGTGGCAGCACGTTTACAAGCACTTTGAAAGGTTTGTGAACGGCAAATGCACCTTTGAGGAGGTGGATGTGGACTTGTGCCGCAAGTTCATGGAGTACCTGCTGAGTGCGCCTCAGACTATCCACACCAATCAAAAGTTGCATATCAACTCCGCAGCAGGTTATTGGTCAACATTCCGTGCCGTGCTTCACACAGCCTACCGTGACAGGAAGATAAAGGAAAACCCCAACGGTTTCTTAGACCGTATCGAATGCATTCCCACCATCAGGGAACATTTGAGCCAAGAGGAACTGATACGGCTTGCCGAAACACCTTGTGAGGAAGAGGTACTGAAAAAGGCTTTTCTTTTCGCCTGTCTTACGGGATTGAGGAAGAGCGACATCAGGCAACTCACGTGGCAGCAGATACAGCCATACACCAACGGCAGGATGTTCGTTACCACCCGTATGCAGAAGACAAAGGAAATAGTGCATAATCCTATCAGTGATGAAGCCTACGGACTGTTGGGAGAACGTGGAGAGGGGCTAATCTTTGAGGGCTTCAAGGATAAGATGCTGCAAGGACCACTCCAACGCTGGCTCTCTGCAGCAGGAATAACCAAGAAAATCACTTTCCATTGCACAAGGCACAGCTTCGGAAGCCTGCACGTGGAAATGGGAACGGATATGGCTGTAATCCAAGCCTATCTCGGTCATAAGAACATTACCACCACACAAATCTATTCCAAGATAGCAGCGCAGCAGATGTGTCAGGTAGTGGACAAGATAACCCTGAAACGCAAAGAGGCATAAACACTTCCATTGACGGATATTCAGAGGGGCGGTTATTGCTTTGTGTGCTTTAACCGCTCCTCTGTTTTTGGCTTGATGCCACCCCTCAGAGTATGAAACTGAGTATGATATGATGACATTTCGTGAAATACATTGAAAAAGACCGTTCTAACCGCAAATAACGGGCAGTAATTGGGAAAAATAGCATTAACTTTGCACAAAACAAAAAATAGGAACAATCAATCTCTCAACGAAATATGGAATCATCAGTCAAGGACAAATACATTATCTTGGGCTTTGTCGGCTTCGCCATCGTCCTAATATCTTCTTTCGCCACGCTGGTCATTGCGGACAATTTCAACCAAGACAACTTTGTCAGATGGATAGTGTTCGTATGCTGCAATCTGTTGGGATGGCTGCTCTATCTCTCCTTTCAGACACTCATCTTTGATACATACGAAATCTACAAAATCAAGTTTGGCAAGAAAGAAACGGTTGCCGAAGCCATAGAGGTACAGGAAGAACTGCCACAAAATACGCTTGAAGAAACTACATCTGTACCTGCATCTACATCAGTTCCTGAGCCTGTACCCGAACCAGCCCTGATAAAGGAAGAGCCACCTATCCAAGCACATCCGATAGAGCTTACCATCGCCCCGGATCTACATGCGAAGAACCGTGCCGATTATGCAAACAGAGAACAACGGGAAAAGGAAGAACGCATCCGCATGGTCATGGAGTATTGTCACTTCTACCTGCCCCGCATTGCCGACCAAGAAACCGTAAACCATATCTGTGCTGAGGTGGATAAGTGGATGAATCTTCATACATATACTCCCAAGCCCATACCGAACCCACTTACTAAAGACATCAACAACATTCCGCTCCGGCATTTCGTGTGGAATATCTCCGAGCGTTTCATGTATAAGAAATACTACAACGGGGACAACCGTGCCGGTTTCATCAAAGCCCTTTTCCCGAAAGCGTTTGCCGATACAGACACATCAACCATCAAGAACTTCAAGGTTGAGCCGTTAAAGACGGAAATTCCCATTGACGAACCCGAAAATGGCAAACTTGATTTCCACTATCCCGAGGATTACGTGCGGAATTAGGATAATCACGACACCAACGACAAACATCCGGTAATTCATAACCGCCTGTTTTACATTGCTTCCCGAGTAATTTTGCCAGTCATTTATGGCTGGGCTTAATTATTCGGGAATTATTTTGCAATGATGTATCGTGGAGAAACTCACGGATATATCATTGCCGTCCTTTGCGCCAAGTCTTACAAAAGAGACGAGTACGCGAATGGAAAAAACAATCCTTACCTTCAACGACCTCCCCGAGGTTATCGCTCAGCTTCGAGACGAAGTGATGAGCCTGAAAAGCCTGCTCACCGAGCAGCGCAGTGTGAACCATGCCAAGACGGTAGACACCCACGTACCCATGTCGGTGGACGAGGCGGCGGAGTATTTAGGCATTCCCAAAGGCACGCTCTACATGAAGCTGTCGGAAGGAACAATCCCTGCCACCAAGCCCGGCAAACGCTATTGCCTTTACCGTGACGAACTGGACAAGTGGCTGGAAACCGCTCGGAAGAATCCCGTGCCGTTGTCCGATGAGGAACTGAACAGGTCCTTGTCCTCTTCCCACCGTCGCAAGCCCAACCCACGTAATTGGTGAATGATATGGAAGAGGATAAGAACTATATCAACCTAATACGTGGCGACCTCACAAAAGCATCCCAAGCGCAGAACGGCATGCCCGGCAGTGTAGGCATGATGAACATCAAGACGGCAAACCAGACCATACTTGAAGCATCGCTGTTGCCTACACCCCGTGCGCTGTGGGACAGCTTTTGGTACGAGGGTGAGCTTTCCTGCCTGTTTGCCGACTCCAACGTGGGCAAGTCCATCTTTGCCGTGCAGATAGCTGACCGCATCGCCCGAACCGACAATGTGCTGTACCTTGACTTCGAGCTGTCCGAAAAGCAGTTCCAGCTACGCTACACCAACGAGCACGGAGAACTCTACACCTTTCCCGACAAACTCTATCGGGTGTCTATTGACTGCAACCTGCTTTTGGATGCCAACTTCGAGGAAGCAATCATTGGCGGTATAGAACAGATGGCAGTGCAGACCGACTGCAAGATTTTCATCATTGACAACCTTACCTATCTGTGTTGTGCGATGGAGAAGGGCGATGCCGCAGGACGGCTGATGATTCAACTGAACAATCTCAAAAAGAGATACGAACTATCCATCCTTGTCCTGGCGCATACCCCCAAACGCTCGTTGGACTGTCCCATCACCTCCAACGACCTTGCCGGAAGCAAGCGGCTCTACAACTTCTTTGACAGCGTGTTTGCCATCGGCAAGAGTGCGCAGGACAGCGGACTCCGCTATGTGAAGCAGTTGAAGGTACGCTATGGCACATACTCCTACGATGCCGACAATGTCATCATCTACGAGATTGAGAAAGTGGATGCCTTCTTGCAGTTCGTGCAGAGGGGCTACTCAACGGAAAAGGAACATCTGAAGAAGTTGGGCGACAACGAATCAAGCCAACGTGACAGCCAAATCCTGCAACTCTCCCAGTCGGGCAAGTCCGTCAGGGAGATTGCCTCACAGGTGAACTGTGGGAAATCCACCGTCAGCCGGATAATCCAGCGCAGCAAGGAGAACAAGAACGAAGGTGTCCCAAGTGTCCCACTGTCCCAACCCTTAGAGCGTGGGACAGTGGGACAGGATGGGACAGCCGGGAATCAACCGTCAAAAACAAGGTAATCATGGGCAGTTATTCATTACAGAAGTACAAGGGGATGGCAACACGGCACACCTGTCCCAACTGCGGGGACAGACGTTCTTTCGTCTATTACGTGGACGGGAACAATGTGCCTTTGCATCCATCGGTCGGCAGGTGCAACCACGAAAGCAGCTGTGGGTATCACTACACCCCGAAAGAGTATTTCCAAGACCATCCCGAATGTCGCACCGCCAACCATTTCTCTTTTGACAGGCAAAGAGTGGTTCAGAAGTATCAGCAGTCTCCGCAGCCAAAAGCTATCGGCTACATACCGCAGCACTATGTGGAGAAATCCCAAAGCGTGAGCAGTAATTTCTTTCGCTTCCTCTCCACGCTTCTTACTTCCTATTATGGCAACAGGGCGAAAGAGGTATTGGAGCGGTTGCTGGAGGAATACCGTTTGGGGGCTACCCGTGACGGCTCTGTTATCTTTTGGCAGATAGACTGGGCGGACAAGATACGCACGGGAAAGGTGATGCAGTACAATCCCGAAGACGGACACCGCATCAAGGATGGGCAGACATCGGAAGTGAACTGGATACACAGCATATTGAAAAAGCAGCGTGTGTTGTCGGAGGATTGGCAACTCTCCCAATGCCTTTTCGGGGAACACCTGTTGAAGCTCCATCCCGACAAGGTGGCGGTATTGGTGGAATCGGAAAAGAGTGCCGTCATCGGCTCTGCCATCTTCCCCAATCATGTATGGCTGGCAACAGGCGGCAAGAGCCAGATGCGGGAGGAAAAGCTCCGTGCGCTGACAGGAAGAACCGTACTCCTTTTCCCCGATGCGGACGGATATGCCGAGTGGAAGCAGCGGGTCGAAAGCATGACTTTCTGCAAGGCGATGGTATCTGACATCATAGAGAAGAACGCCACCCCAAAACAGAAAGATGCCCATATCGACATAGCCGATTGGATCATCTTTCAGATACGGGAGGGCAAGCTCATGAATACCGCCAACCATTTGGTCGAGGCTGAGAAAATCCTCCAGCGGATGATAGAGAAGAACCCCGTCCTGCAAAAACTGATAGACGATTTAGACCTTGTGCTGGTCGGTGCGTCCTCAATCGGCAGTGGTGACGGAAACCCTCCCTGATGGAGGAAAGTGGAAGCCGTAGGCTGGGGTAACTGAAAGAAGTGCTTGCACTCTTATAGCCCACTATAACTACACGCTTCGCTTCCGTAGTTGTGGGCTCTCCCGAGGGGATTAGGACTTTGCCCTAATAACCCACAAGGCTTTGCCCTTGACCCACTCAGGGCGTTCACCCCTGAGAACCCCGAGCAAAGAGTGACCCTCTCTTTGCAATCTCCGCTTATGGGTTACGCCCCTAAGAACCCTGTGCGGTTATGAGCGGAACAAATGAATTTAGTCAAACAACCCGAATCAAATTTTAAGAGAATGGCAACAAAATCAAGCATACATATCAAGTCCTGCAATGTAAAATCAAGTGGGGCTCATAACCGAAGAACTGCCGAGTATATGCGTAACATCGGCGAGTCCAAAATCTACATCGTTCCCGAACTCTCTGCCGACAACGAGCAGTGGATAAATCCCGGCTTCGGCAACCCTGACCTGCAAGCGCACTACGACTACATAAAGCAGATGGTCAAGGAAAAGACTGGTCGTGCCATGCAGGAGAAAGAGCGTGAGCGCAAAGGCAAGAACGGCAAAATCATCAAAGTGGCAGGATGCTCACCCATCCGTGAGGGTGTCCTGCTCATCAGACCGGACACCACACTGGCAGATGTGCGCAAGTTTGGTGAGGAATGCCAACAGCGTTGGGGCATCACTCCGCTTCAAATCTTCCTGCACAAGGACGAGGGGCATTGGCTGGGCGGACAGCCCGAAGCTGAGGACAAGGAGAGTTTCCAAATCAATGGCAAGTGGTTCAAACCGAATTACCATGCACACATCGTATTTGATTGGATGAATCACGACACAGGCAAGAGCCGAAAACTCAATGACGAGGATATGACAGAGATGCAGACCTTGGCAGCCGATTTGCTCTCCATGAAGCGTGGAAAATCCAAAGCCGAAACAGGCAAGGAGCATTTGGAGCGCAACGACTTCATCATCGAAAAGCAGAAAGAGGAGATGAACCGTCTTAATGCCACAAGGCTATACTGTGAGCATCAGTTGGAGATGGCGAATCAAAAGGTACAGGAGGCGGAAAGTGTTACCAACGCACTCATAGAACAAGCCCATCAAAAACAGCAACAGAGTGAAGACCTTGACAGGGCTATCAGCGAGAAACGCTCCAAACTCAACAAGGAGAAAGGGAGCGAGCTTCTGAGTGCTGCTGTCGGTTGGGCTACGGGTAAGTCTAAAGCCCTGAAAGGAAAAATCGAGGATTTGCGTGATGAGATTTCCACGCACGAGGAAACCATCGAGCGGTTGCAGGGTAAAATACAGACCATGCAGAGCGACCATCAACGAGAACTGATGAAGCTGGAGGGTAAGCACCAATCCGAATTGAACCGTAAGGAGGCAGAGCATGCCCAAGAGACAACAAGGCTCAAAAATCGGATAGCATGGCAGAATCATCTTATCGGTTGTCTCAGCTTCCTACTACTCAAAACAAGCGATATTTTCCGCAAGGCGGTAAACGGCATCATCCGTTTGGCAAAGGATTATTACAAGCCTCGTTTTGCCTCGGAGCAGGTATCGGACATCAAGGATGCGCTTAACCTGTTCGGAGACGACAGACAATCACACCGAGCAGCCGGAGATTTCCTGTATCTCACAGCCAAGCAAAAGGGCGATTTGGATAGTCGGGAGCAAATCAAAGCCAAACGGGAAGTAGAAAATGTGGTGGATGGGCATTACGACTACCAGCAAAAGAGAGGCTTCTCGGTGAGAAGATAATTCTCAACACACAATAGCCTGATGTGATGAATAGTATGAATGTACACAATTCATCACATCAGGTCATTGTTTTCTAGAACATACACAAATCACCTTTGATTATTTTTCCATTTTCTATCTTCACTCGATAAAATGCAATACTACCATTTTGATTAAGTCTAACTGCTCCGTCAACAATAGTAGCTTCTACAATGCAACCAGTTTCTCTTATTTTATTGAACTTTCCCGTTATATATGAGATATATCTTTCATAATCAAGAGACTCAAATACCCATTGGGAATCATAAATAAAAGACTTGTCTAAGTGTTTTATTATTAGTTGAGGATTTAACGTGTTCCAAGCTGTTTGAATATCTTGGAGGATTTGTATTGAGACTGAATCTTTCATTATGTCTTATTTTTGTTGTTTTTAATTGTTACAAGTACTATTTGCTTATAAAGAAGAGCATTAGCATAGTAACCCAGACAATCACGCTACATATAATGACATACATGAATTTTTTGTGAATTTTATCTATTTGTGAAGAAACTTTCCCATTTATATTCTCTACAGCATCGTTAATCTTCGAAATTAAAGAATTACACGATGTAGTGATTTCTTTACAATCTCTTTGGAACGAATCCGTGTTTTTTTCATAATCTGCTCCGATAGCGGTTATAAGCGCATGCAAATTGTTTTCTATGGAAGAAAGATTCTTTACATAATTTGCAGTTACAGCTTTGATTCCTTCGTATGAATTAACAGTACTTTCAACCTGCTTTCGAGCTGATTCTACATTCCGAAGATTAGCTTCCAATTCTGACAAAGTCTTGTTTATTTTTTCGTCTATCATATTACTTGTATTTAGATACGATGTTTTTTAAACTATTCAAATGTCTCTTCAATTGAATATAAGTGGACAATTTTTGAAGATAATCCTTTCTATGTTCATCTATTGCCGCATGACTTATAAGTAAGTCTGCATACTCATCTAGAACTTTTAGGTTATTTTTTGAAGTATAGTAATCAATGACTTCTTCGTAATCATTGCAGATTTCTTCTTCTAACATCTCATTATCTTGTTGTCCAAGAAATAATGTACAAAAAATGTTTAGCAGATTGAGAACAGGGTTCATCTCTGCTGCTGCCCTACGAATAAGTCGAACTGCACCTTGCAAGTGCTTAACGTTGTCTTTCTGAGCATCATTATTAACGATGTCCGCATCAACAACTCGCATATATTTCTTGACCAGTTCAAAACTTGTTGTTTCACTTTCTAAGTGAAAATCAGTATTGGTGTCATCTTTGAGAGAAAATGGCATTTCTTGCTTCACACTTGCATCATAAGTGACAAATCCCTCTCTTGCATATTTAGAGTTGAAGTAGTAATATATAAAATCTTTTAAATCTTCATTCGTTTCTTTCCAATCCTTGTTCGATGTAATTGCCATATTGCAGAATTGCTCCATATCCAAGATACCTCTGGCTCTTTTGTCCGCAATACTTCTATATATAAATGATGTAAGATGTTTGAGGCAGGCCATAATGACACCCTCAGTTTGTGCCATCAGTTTGACATCCTCAATCATTGACTCAACTCTATCTTCTGAATAGTATTTTCGATAATAGAAACTGAGATATTCATAATAACGTGAATCATCTTGACAAATCGTTGTGATGCGAAATTGTTTCTTTGCATAATCCTCTGTGAAATCGTCTATCAGTCCAATAATGCACATACGATAGATAGCCTTTTGTATAGCATCTTTGTAATTAGTCGAACCGAAATCACGTATATAACCAAATCCACGTTCATTTTTTAGATATTTTGCTTTTGGAGTATTGAATAATGGCATCTGCTTTTCTGCCAACCGTTCATTATACCTGTCAAGGATATAATCATCTTCAATATAAGAAACATAATAGGTAAGAGTAGTCCCTTTAGGATATCTATTGATAAATTGAAGTATTCCCGTACTTTTCCCGAAAATAGTTTCGTTTATACCTGCTATTTCTTCATTGCTTATTTGCAAAGGCAACCCATTCATCAGCAACTCCATTACATACAATTCGAAATCTTCTCCAAGGAAATTGCTATCATAGAAGAATTTATTGTTAGTGTAGTCTGCTGAATATTCTTTCCATTCATTCGTCCGAGCATTTCTGTCCCAGAATTTTTTAGGCGAATACATTATGGTAGCCAATGCCATTTTCTTGTCTCTTCCAGCACGTCCTGCTTCCTGTACAAAAGACTCCAAAGAGCCCGGATAATTCAAATGAAATGTAAGACGTACATTTGACTTATCTATACCCATACCAAAAGCTTTTGTTGCCACCATCAACTGTGTATTGCCATGCAAGAATTCTTCTTGACACAGCGTATCATCGCCCCCCTTATAAGTGGAGAAGCCACTGATATTACATGTTTTTAGTTTTTTGGCAACAGAAGGAACACTTAAATTGCTTTTCTCAGAGGCACGCAAACAGAACACGATACCAGCCATATCTGTATGACTTACACTATACCAATCTTTATCAATATGTGTATAGAGATCAACAGAATTAACGCTGGATATAATATCTTTGTCTGAAATGTTTTCTCTATCTAAAAAGTGTATTTTTATATCATTGACATTTTCATCAGTCTGTATCTCTTGTATCTTTTCTGTTGCATCATTGATTGCATCAATGAGACATTCCTCTTTAATGTCACCAACCTCCCATACTTTCTTTGCATTTGAGGTGTCAACTGGAAAAATATTGTATTGCAATTCCAATCTATTGGTGTTCTCATATCTGACAGTAGCATCCTCCTCCAATGAATACGAATTTCTGCCAGAAAGTTCGCGCTCTACATCTGCTAACACATCGAATGAAGCAGTTGCTGTTAGGCCAAAAAGGGAAATGTGATTATCTGTGCCTTCAACCTCTTTTGGCAGGACATAGTTGTACAGATTACGTCCTAAATGAAGATACGCCAATCGGAAATCATGACCCCATTCGGAGACACAATGCACTTCATCAATTACACCATACGAGAAATAAATTCCTGATTCTCTCATAGAACGCAGTACTTCTCTGAAACGATGAATGCTGAGACGTTCAGGAGATAGGAACATGATTTGTATCTGAGAACCAGTAAGTTCTTGCTCACGCTTGTATGCTTCTTCCTTGTTGGATGTAATATCACTATTGATATATGAAATACAATCAATTCCTGCGTTAATCAGTCCATCGTACTGGTCTTTCATTAAACCTTTCAATGGGTCAACAACTAATGTTACACCAGGTTGAAGCATTGCTGCTAACTGATAAGTCAGCGATTTACCTCCACCCGTTGGCAATAAACCAATCACGCTCTTCAAGCCTAAAGCCCTATTGAGTATAGGTAACTGCCCAGGGCGAAAATCTTCTTTTCGGAAAATAAGTCTCAGGAAATATCTAAGACAGGACGCTATTGTTTCGTTTACAATATACTTTCCACTTGATTCCTTTTCTACGAATGATTTATATTTAATACGTTCTGTTGTATAAAGTATGCGTGGCTCATAAACTGATTTAGAAGAGCGAACAATAAAATAGCAATCGTTCTTAGCCTTGTATTTCGAGAATACTATATGTTCAAAATCGGCATACTTGTTTACAGATACATCGATGACAATGTCAAAAATATCATCTGTTTTGACAGAAGAAGCCTTTACGATATTTATGTGTGGCAACAACATGTTGTTGTAGCCATCTGTCATTGCAATGACGTTATTGTACATTTCAACTAAATCTTTGACTGCTATATCGGTAATGTCTGTACCATCTTCTATAGTTAAGACATTCCATTCCGCAGATTGGATGTCAAGTCGCCCTGTTATCATTGCTTCAACAATAGTCTTTTGTATTTGGGCTATTGCTTTTAATGATGTTTCCCTTTCCATTTTATCTCGGTGTGAAAGAGCCGAAGTAATGTATTCACTTGCATATGTTGGGACACCTCTTGATATGAGATTGCTGACAAGTGCTAAGATGGGATTTAATCCTTTGTGGATAGTCATATCAAATGGAGCCATAATTTCAAAAGCCCCATCTTTTATGCTTCTTTTCTTTTGTTCTGGCATTGTCTCCGCATAACAAGCGAATAATTGTATGGGAGCAAAACATTTGTATTTGTGAAGAACACTTTCTGCAGAATCCAGCGAGAATGCGAAACTCTTGATTAGGCATCCATAATCTCTGCCGTTTGGATGTTTACCGAATTTCGTTTCTCGATAATCCGCAAATACTTGTATGTCATTGTCTTTAAAATAGTTCTTAAAGGCATTTATTCTACTTTCGTTAAGATTGGCAGGGCCGATACACAGTACAATATGCTTTACACCAGAAGATGTAATCAATTTGGAAACACCTTTAAGACTTACAGATTCAATATCAAGTACATTGGAGAATATATGAATGGCACAAGGTTGTTCTATAGTAATACTTTGAATAGTATTTTCAGTACTATAGTCTGATGGAAGATATTCGGAATATTGTTCAACAATTACATTAGAATCGGTACCAAGTGCGTGCTTTACGTGTTGCACAGCCCTTGCTCGTGCAACCTCTGATGGTTCTTCTAGGGTTATCTTCTTTAGGCAAGACAGCAATCCCTCTTTTCTTAAGTTTTCTATAACGGCCATCGAACCTATACCTTGCCCACACCCCCAATCAAAGAGTTCTATTCCGTTACGCAATTCCTGATAAGGGAAATTTCCTTTTTCTTTTGCCCCGTCCAATGCAAAATAAAGTTTTTTACGATGCATCCTACCATAAGCCGCAAGATAAGCAGAACACAGCTCTTCCGTCTCAAGTATGGCAGTCCCATGTTCCAAAGTTCTACCTTCGGCATCGCTATATGCCCATGGCATAGAGCGAAAGCGTTGAGGTATATCGGTTTCTGCTGTATGAATTATGTTGTCTATTGTGAGAGGAGCATATTCCCCAATCTTGTCTTGATACATATTATCTTCCGGTTATTGTATCATTGTCTTTATTTAACTGATGTCGCTTCCAATTTTGCACTGCCACTTCCTTGCTTGCATTGGCATAACAATATTCGCATAAATGTGGACATGTGTTGTATTCTCCTATATCTTTGCTTTTCATACAGCCGCAGGCCGTGCGCTGTCCTTTGTCCTTGTTGTTTTTCTGAATCACTGCATATTGATTATTATCCAGAAGGATTGCATCCACAGGCATTTCCAAAGGCTCTGATTCTGCAAACAAATCAAGTTGTTGCTTGGGCTTTATGATTTCGGCTCCTAGGAAATCCATCAATTCCTTAGATTTATAACCAAAGCGCACCATCAATCGGTCGTCCACGCAGTGATTGTGCTCTACACCATCCAAATCAGCAGACTCTCCACAGGTTGCGAGAACGTAGTTCCAGCCTTTAGTCATGTTCAGACAAACGAGTTTCTCGGCAAACTCTATCATTTGCTCTTTTGTCCAATCGACATAGTGGATATGATTGCGTTCAAGATTTGCCTTAACCTTGCGGTACGACAAGATATCTGCAAAGCTGAAAACAAGTTTCTCGGTAAAGCCACGAAGCTGGTCGCCAATATATTCTATCTTCCGCAAAAGCTTGTCCATGTCTATCTTATCAGTAAGAATCAGAGGGTCGAAGCGCCAAACTACTGCGCCCTTGCCAAGTTCGTTTACAAGCAATTTGAATGTCTCGATACGCTTTTCAAGTTTTGGCACGCCCAACTCCAATCCCTCCTCTTCGTAATCATTAAGGGTGTATTGGATATAGCAACCAATCCCTCTTCCCCTTAAATAGCCAAGGTGATTAAGCAGTGGCCGAGGATTTTTCGACCAAAAGACGATAAAACGAGTATCCTCGTAAGCGACATAGCTTTTTTTTCCATTAAATGGGTTAGTCCATGCCGAATAGCCTTTTTTCAGTCGTCCCAAAAACCAATCGGCATAGAATGCAGGTATATCCGTGCTTCGGCTTACAGAAATAACAATCGGGAAGGTTGCTTTGGCAATCTCCTCGTTGTCCAATTTGATTGTTCTGTCTTCTTGTTTTTTTGTCATAGCTAGAAATCAAGACACTCTTCTTCATAAACCTTTTCACGAAGATACGAGAGCACTTTTGAATGGTTAGTTTCACCTTGGGCTTTTATGGAGTCTGGGGTCTCATGACCACCAAAAAAGTCGTTGCTAATCTTCATCTCCAAATCGTTTAGCATTTCAGCAAAGTCAGGAAGATTCTTGAAAACAGGCGATAGTGTCAAATCCTTGTACAGCATTTTTAGAGCTGCATCCCTAGATTCAAACTGAGAGAATCCCATAAAATCAAAGGCGGCATTTGTACCTATGGCGGCAGAAACGGTATATTGGAATGCTTCACGATCTATCGTCATAGATAGAATACGGTTTTTAATCGTGTTCAAGCTATTGGGATTAATCTCTATTTCCTCGCTAAGCATTAAATATGATAGACTGATGATTTGCTGTCGGTCGTCAATGTCCCTTATTGTCCCATACGATAAGAATACCAGTAAGCCATTGCCTGCCTCTCTCTTGTTATGAATCTTTTTTATACATGCAGGATCTGCTTGCATTGCTCTCCACGCTTTATATAAAGGATGGTACACACTATCACCATCCTTCCCCATTTTAATTTGCGTAAAGGCTTCTTCTACATATTTTTCTGCAATTGATTTTTCTTGACTATCGGAAGCTGGCGAATTTGTGCTCGCAGATTCTTTTCTGTACTCCAAATCCACGCCACGATCATACATGTGCAGCACGCATTTGCAGACATTGCTATTTTTATAGTAAATGGTGAGGCCATAATCGCTGTAGTCAATCTCTTGCCACCCAAATGGAGTTTGTGCTTCTATTGGGAAACCTCGAAATTCTGCCATTTCGTTTGTTTTCCGAATAAGTTTCATTGGCTTGTCAGACATATTAGGTTTGCCCAAGTCGTCATTATATATTTTTACAATATAGCCAACACCAGCCTCAAGCCGATACCCAGGGCATCCATTCGTATTACTGATTACACTGACAGTTCGTCCACATTGCTGAAGCCCTTGAACGGGGATGTTTGATTCGTAACGTTGATGACAATCGGACTTGAACGTAAAAGGATAAAATGAGTTTCTGTTCTCAATTTCAACCTTACGTTGTTCTTCTTTTTTTCGATTCTCTTCCAAACGTCTTTCACGTTCTCGGACAATACGTTCCTGTTCCAGTTTTTGCAAATGAGCATTTTCTTCCTCTCGTCTGCGCATTTGTTCTTCTTTTTCTCGTTTCTTCTTGAAATAACCAAATGGCCACATAATTGTTATTTTTATAGTTATTGAAAACGAGAAGCGTGGTACTGCCAATAACCACGTCTTTAAGTGCAGGCCCTGAGAAAACCTTAATCAACAGATATGGTTAAGCAGCCCACGCTATAACGTGGGAACTGCCATGCCAATTCTTGTTGATTTCGTGTTTTAGTTTCTCAGGCTTCGCACTTACAAGAGTAGCATAACGCTCCTTTATTTCAAATGTCTGGAAATGGTTACCCAAATCCGACTACAAAAGTACTCAAATTATCTGAGATTCACGGTAGTCAAAGAAAAAAGTTCGCATATATTTCGCAACATTCTTGTGGATTTAAAAATAAAGCATTACCTTTGCAGTAACAAATCCCGCCCGCTTCCCGTAAGATTAGCGTACCCAGCGGGACATTTTTATTTATGGGAGTCAGATATACAAACCAAGCCATAACCACAGAGCAGCAAATTGATATTCTCAGGGAGAGAGGCTTGCTCATTGATAATGTTGAACAAGCGATTGAAATCCTAGACAACATCAGTTACTTTCGTCTTGCTGGTTATTGGCGACATTTTGAAGCAAATCGCATTACGCACCAATTTAGAGTAGGTAGCCACTTTGCGGACATCATAGACCTTTATTCTTTTGATAAGGAACTTAGAGCATTGTTGTTTACTGCAATCCAAATGATAGAAGTTTCTGTGCGCACTAAAATAATCAAGCATTTCGCGTTGGAGTTTGGAGCATTTTGGTTTATGGACGAAAGTTATGCGACCAATAGAACTCGTTTTGATGCAAACTTGTCCGTAATCCGTAAGGAGGTTTCTCGCTCTCACGATGGTTTTATCACTGAGCATTTCCGTAAATATAGTGAACCTGACTTGCCTCCTGTGTGGAAAACATTGGAAGTCATCTCAATGGGTACACTATCAAAACTCTATTCTAATTTCTCGAATGCTACCGCAAAACATGCTGTGGCGAGAGAGTTCGGCTTAAATCACCACAAATTTCTGAGAAGCTGGTTAGAGTGCCTTGCCGTACTTCGCAACTGCTGCGCCCATCATTCAAGACTATCAAACCGAGTGTTCCCTGTAAAGCCTATGATGCCGGAACGTATGCCTCATACTTGGATTACTGACTTCTCGTTTCGAGAGCAAGTCTTATATCCTCAACTTTGTTATGTTGTATATTGGCTAAACTCTGTTGCTCCTTATAATACCTTCGTTCCCGACTTTAAACAACTATTGGCAAAGCATCCATCTGTCAAGACTCAATTATTAGGCTTTCCTCATAACTGGGAGCAAGAACCTTTATGGCGATGAATCTTTACTCCACATATAGCCGTTTATCCCCTTATGTCGGATGCAAAGGTAGCTAGCCTCATTGAATATGGAAAGGTCAAGCCGTAAACCGTTTGGCGTAGTTTCTTCCTCCTTCGGAGAGTAAACAGCCCCAAAACCTTTCCCCATTCATCGGCTTGGCTTAATCCTGCATCCGGCAACGGAGACAAACGACTGACGAAATAGTAGAAAAATCAACTCAAACAAGAGTTTTTTGATTTGAGAGCCTATTATTTTATTTCAGAGAGGATATTATTTAGTAGGAATAAATTGGGCAAGCGGAAGACTGCACTCCCTCCAAAATAATAGATTCCTCTTTTCCATTCCCTCGCCTCCTTTTGCGTAGTTGAGTTATTGACACATCGCTGTGCAACACGTAACTGAATCTACAAATGATAATGGAGTGGGCGAATATCCAACAAAATATCGTACCTTTGTAGAGGCTTAGGAGTAAGCCAAAATAGAAGTGGAATAACAGAAAGCAAATTGCACCGAAAAGAGAAGAAAACGCCCAATTTAGCACTCCAGCCAAGTTAAGAAACAATAAAAGCGTTAAATCTTCACCCTTTAGAATGTACAGTTAAAGTTTACGACCATATTTCTGACTTATTACTCACAAACTATTGAGCAATAACTGGTTGCAAATACGAGAATAAACGTTTCATTGCTTGCATCACCATCGATGTTTATTTCTCCACTAAACGTAAAAGTTGCAATTTCACCAGCCTTAATATAGGCAACCATCTCTCCGGCCTCGTTCTCTTGTTTAACATTTACCTCCTTAATCAAAAAGGAACATCCAAAGACTATTAAGGAAAGTACCAACAAAAAAAAGATTTTTATTCTATGTTTTTTAAAATAATATTTCATAAGCTTTTCTTTTTAAATCATTCTTCTATTTTTTCAAAAGAATAAACATAAGAGTTGCTCGAGCATCCCGGACTAATTGTAAGGGTTATATGGCGTTTCCCTTGTACAATCGGGTAAGTGATTTCAGTTATAGCTTCTCTTTCAGCACCTTCCTCCTGAAAAGTTAAGAAAAAAGGATATGTCAAATTATCAATTCTCCATGTACCATTTTTCTTTACTAAAAAAGGGAGATAGTTTTCAATATTATATGTATTATCTTTATTCATAATCAGACGAAACTGACTAAAATCCATCACTTCAGATATATCCGTTCCATTGCGTACAACAGTTTTTAATTGCCACTTCCCATCTAACTGCTTTGGTACTTCCATATAAGAATCAGGAGCTATTTCATCTTTAAATGTATTGCAAGCACTCACAGTACCTAATAAGACGAAAAGTAAAACCGTAGTTTGTATTTTAAATCTCATATTTCTTATTTTTAATATAACAATCATTCCTATTCATAATAAGGATTCTGCAACAAATCCGGTGATTTCACAGTCTCTTTATAAGGTATTGGATAAAAATACATCGCTTTACGGAAGGTATGCTGACGAGTATCAATGATTCTTCCTGTCTTCCGCTCACCATTTCTTGTGATTTCAAAACCATGCATCATCCTATTATCTGTATCTTCAGCAATCATCCAACGACGTACATCAAAGAAACGATGTCCTTCAAACGCTAAATCCAACCGACGTTCCAACCGAATAGCTTCTGTCATATCAGCCTGGCTCATATTATTTTTAATTCCATATGTTCCATCCTCGCCAGGCTCTATGCCAGCACACTCACGTATCTTTCTCAATACAATATATGGGCTAATTTCTTGATCTCCTAGTACATCTTTATGATCAGGTCCATAATATTCATTAGCAGCTTCTGCATAATTCAGCAAAATTTCAGTATAACGCATCAATGGTCGTGCTTGCGAACCTCCATAAAGCATTTGATTTGCCATTGAACCGAATTTCAAGAATTTATGTGTATAATACCCTGTCGGAGTCCCTCGATAGATAGCGTCCTGTTGTGTTCCCACAGATATATTAATTTCAGTATCCTGCATATTACTCTTCATTATGCATCCATCATAAGTAACAGTGAACATGAAACGAGGGTCACGTTTGTTAGCAGGATTCGTAGGGTCATAATCTGGACTATCCTTAGTCGGTGTGCCATCTGCCATTGGGAAAAGTTCAGCCAAATCATGATAAACATACCCTCCAATACCATTTCCTCCTGTACTAGGAGGAGCAAACCATCGGTTTGTATCTATACTAGCTCCTGCTTTCTTTTCAAAGATTGTACCGCAATAAACCTCCGTTCCCACTTTTCCATAATAATCAGCAGGTAACAACTGTGCATAATATCCCCATCCCGGATAAGCCTCATTATTCTCATCTTCATTACGAATGCACAAATCATACTGTTTCATCTTTATCACATCAAGGGCAGCATCTACAGCAATTTTCCAACGCTCCTTATCATAAGTAGGATACCCTAACAATTCTTTTGGAAAATCAGCAGGCGCAAAATCACTACCGTTGAATAATTTGCTAGCAGCATACAAACATACACGTGAAATTAAGGCTTTACAAGCTCCTCGGGTTACACGTCCAAATTTGTTTCCACTTCTTTCAACTGGCAATGTTTCTGCAGCTTTATTAGCTTCATCCACGATATACTCAACGCAATCCGCATAAGAGTTACGCTCCTTGATTGCTTCTTCTACAGTTTCATAAACATCATCACCAATTAAAGCCACACCACCATAATGTCTTAATAGCATTGCATAATACCAAGCACGCAAAAAGCGTGCTTCTGCTTTATACTCTTCCTTTGCCGCTTCAGCCATTCGGGATCCATCTGCATATTTAAAGAACACATTTACTCGACGAATATTTCGATATGCAATTCTCCAAACATCGTCTTCAGAAATAGTAACAGGATTGACTGTTCCAGTAGCGAACATTACATCTGTCGTAAGCCCGGTACTAGCTTTATACGCAGCTTCATCACAACTAGTCTGCAATCCTCCATGATCATTATACTGATCTTTATACCGATTATGTTGGATATCAAAACCAATATCCACATAAATCTGGTTTAAGAAATCTGCCGTATAAGTACTATCAGCGAATACGGTTGCCTGATCTAAGTCCGTGGTTTCTGTCTCACCCAGAAAATCATCTGAGCAAGACGAAAAAAGCCACGCACCTACAATAGATAGGAATAAATAAAATAAGCTTTTCATATACATAGAAATAGCGGTTAATAAATTTAGTTGATAAACTCTAAAAACGGTAATATTCATTATTATTAGTTCTTTTTAATATGTGTACTACTTTATTGTTATTTATCTAATGACGATTTAAAAATGATATACCACTAAAACAATTACATGTTTTTTATTAATAAATTTACTTGTATGCAGGAAAGCTCAGAACATATTAAAAAAGAAAGTCATTTCTCCCTTTTATGAAGAAATGACTTTCTAAATCAATTTACCAAGATGAATCCGTCAGTAGCTATCACTCATCTTCATCATATATACTTTCCCAATTGAAAACACGATAAAAATAAGGACGGCAAAAGTCAGCACTACCCGGAAAATCAAAATTATCTCCAGCAGTATCAGCATCAGTATTAGTAGAAAATACTAATTCACCTTCTCGTGCAAGTTCTAGATGCAAATTTACTCTAAGCAAATTTTTATAATACTGATTACCTATCTTATCCACAGCATAAGGGACATTAAACAAAATTTTTTGATCTGTAAAAGGTCCATAAGGCGTCTCACCACGATATAAATAAACAGAATGACCATAAGATACGGCTTGTCCTATCATATAGTAGTAATCTCCTTTTTTAAAGATCTGTGGCATACTACATACATAATTATTTTCCATTATAGTAGAGCGAGTTCTCTCCTCTTTCGTCGGATACATCTTTTGCCACATAAAGTTACCACTTAAATCACGTATGTAATACTCCCACTCAGAAGTTAAATCATGAGTAGTGGTGCGAGCAACTAATGGTCTGTTATTCTCTGTTACATAAAGATAAATATGTCCATCTTCATCTTTCCATATAGTAGAACCATAGCCAACATCATCTGTATTGAATTCTTCGTTTTTACTAATTCTTTTAAGATAAGTACTATTACCCGGCTGTCCTTCCAAACTGTAAACAGCTAAACAGGTACCAGTTCGAGTCATTTTACCTTCATGATTATCCATTTCCCCCCACAACATTTGAAGTTCTTTAACTCCATTATTATCAAATATCGTAGCACCACCTATCTGATAGAAATGCTCTTCATCTGTTTCTTCCATAATAGTCTCATCTGGAGCTATGTGTGTATACGCCTGATAATAACCTTCTCCATCAGGATCATTAGTTTGTATATAATCAACTAACCATCTTAGATCATCATCCGTTTCTCCAAGACTACCACCAACAGTCGTTTGGACCATAATACTATTATGTGGGAAATTACAATTACCTCTTGCTCTTGTTTCAGCATCTACAACTCCAAAATAGCTATCATTAAAAGCCCATAGAACATTTCCATCAGACAATGATGTAGATTGCACACCAATTCCACCATTCCATCCCAATGTGCGAGTAAATAGCTTATCATACTTTTTGTCTTTATAAACAAAAACCTCACCACTATGCTGACCTACATTAGGAATTAGCTGTAATTCCCATGCCGAATCTATATTTGGAGGAGTAGTCGTTACATCACTATCCACTATTTCTTCATATACAGTTTGCGCTGCGTCATAATCGTTGCATGCAACTAACATCACTGCAACGAAAGTTACATATAGAAGACTATATATATTTCTTGTTTTCATAAGATTTATCATTTATTATCAGCCACTCAATTATTTTCGTTAGCAATAGCCACTGGAGACATCACCTCTTTCATTTCATACCAATCATTTGAGTTATAATTATAACGATAATTCAACGTAAACTCTTTCTTCTCTGGATTATAATATGATGGGGTATCCTCAATATTTAACACTGTAATTCCACCATTTACATTATACCATTTATCTAATGTCACTTTTTGACATTGGATATATTCTCCAGTTGGCAATCCATTACTCCCGATAACAGGAACATCAATCATCTCCTCAGGATGGACCGTAACAACAATCCCTTGTTTACGGAGTTCTTTTCTATCCGATGTAAGTGTAGATCCCGTTAAAATACGAATACCATATTCCGTAACTGGAGCAACTAACTTTGTGGCATTTATTGGTTTATAATCTGGAGCATTATTCTTTTTGTCCAAAGGTTCCCAAGTATCTTTAGCTACTCTCAATCTTGTTCCATTCATAGTATAGTAGCTCTTCTCCTTAGTCGTTGCATAATCATTTTTCATAAGTATCTGCATCAATACATTCCTCCTTGCAGAAGAAATCATATAGTCAGAAACAGAAGCTATTCTTAAAGGAAGAAAGTAATTATCTTCAGGTTCCAACCCATCAATATTTACTTTAATTGGAAATAAAGAATAAGATGAATTTGCATTTGGATATAATTTTATACTCCAATCATCTACTTTATAATGAGTATCTGGTAACTCCAGGACATAGTTTTTGTAATTATCCCCATATCTCTTTTGATTATAGTCCGATAATACAGTTTCATTCCTTTCCAGTTCTACCATCACTTCTTTTTCAATTGGAGTTGTACCACTTGCATAAACAGAAAGGTATCCTATTTCCTCCCCGCCGAAAGAAAATTCTCGTTGGAAAATATTATCTTCTCCACTAACAATATAAATTTCCTTACGATACTGTTCATCCTGATAAAACTCTTGCTCGCAGGATGTGAGAACAGCAGTAGCTGTCACACCTACCATAAGCATCAATTTATTTGTAAAATTTCTATATTTCATAGTTTATACATTTAAAATTTTATTTATCCCAACCAGGATTCTGATCAAGAACAGAAACCTTTCTAATCTCATCCAAATGTAAAGGTAACCATACCATCTTAGGTTTGAAATCACGTTCAATTATTGATTTATACTGAATGACAGTGGGCTGATAGAATCCTTCCCATTCAGCCTGTTCTACATTTAACCCCATTAAAGGTTCCCTTTCTAAATCTTCAACAATTCCCCAGCGTCTAATATCATAATAACGTTGTCCTTCCCAAAATAACTCAATCAAACGTTCACGTTGAACAACTTTATTAAAAGCTTCCACTGTAATCAAATCATCCGCTGTTAATCCCGGAATACCAGCACGATAACGTATCTGATTAAAATAATATTTGATAGCTTCTGTATCACGAGTATAAGTCTGACCATCAATTTCATATGCTTGAGTTAAATTATTCAAGGCTTCTGCATAAGCAAGCAATATTTCTGCATATCGAATAATCGGAAATGACTTATCTTTTTGACGCGCCCCACTACCACTCATAGCATCTTGTGGATTGATATATTTTCGAGAAGTATATCCAGTTATATTATAAACATTATTATTAGAATGATTTTTACCAGAATTAGCTCCATTCCAATAATCAATATTAACATTTTTCTTAGCACTTTCAGTAGTAGATCCCATCGCCCACCAAGCATGTGAGTAACCAATATTCACATAGAAACGTGGTTCACGATTAGTATATGCCAAATATGTTCCTTGGCTGATTTTATAACCTTCAGATAAAACTTTGTCTTCTGTCGTCACACAAGTCTTATCATAAGGACGGGATATATACGGATATGCACTACTAGAATTTTTAATATCACGCCCATCTGCCATATAAAATTGGTCTACTATATGCTGAGGTACACATAAACAAGAAGATCCTCCAAAATTCAATGGGAATACGTAACCCATATGGCTACCAACCTGCGCTGTAGAACTACACCATATGAACTCCGGATTTTGATTAATAGCAAGCTCTCCATTAAACATTTCGGCATAAGAGCGATACGGATCTACGACTTTTTTATCTCCCATCCCTACACCATTTGGAAATTCTGCAGTAGGAACCTCTTGCGGTAGAGTGACTACATATGTACCATAATTCCCTGATTCAGGATGTTCAGCATCAGTAGAAGCAGCAACAGTATATAATTGATATCGTCCTAAATCAATAACCTTCTTCGCAGCCGCAGCAGCAAGTGCCCACTTACGTTCATCATATGATTGAGAAACATAATGATCTCCATCTGTACAACGGGTAAAATCACCAAAAAATCTACGGGCTGCCTCTCCACCGTTATATAATGGGCTAGCAGCTTGTAATCTCACACGAGCAGCTAAAGCTAAGGCAGCTCCTTCTGTAGGAATATATTGATCCATCGAAGTGGTAGCATCAGGTAAGTTTTTAGCAGCTTCATCAAATTCTGAACAAATATAATCCACACATTCGTCATACGTATTACGTGTTCTTGCATAATACTCCGCTTCCTCATTATTACTAACAATTTCATCACCTAACAAAATCATTGGACCATTCTGTTGCAAAATTAAATAATATGCATAAGCTCTTAAGAAACGGCATTTTGCACGAAATTCCATTCTTTCAAAACTATTCATATCACGAACACCATCAATATGTGGCAATATAGTATTCACCTTACGAATCACCTTATAACATTTAGGCCAAATATTGAAATCCCATGTCCAACCGCCCATTGAACTAGAAGTAATCTCATTATTCATTAACTTCGTTCCAGAGAATTGTATAACAACCATACCATTCCAATCACCACAGCTCACAGCCTCGTCTGAACCTGTAACTCCAGGAGTGTTCCCATATTCCCAAATTTTATCGACAACAGGAAGCAGAGCGGCAGCCCCATTAAAATAACGTTCAATATTACGCTTATTTGCATAAATAGAATCTTCTTGAAAGGTATCCTCAAAATAATCATCTATATTCAAATAATTACAAGAAGCAAAAAAGCCGGATACCAATAACAGAACCGATAATATAAAATATTTTTTCATGAACTAATTTCTATTAAGTTTATACATCGTATTAGAAATTCAAATATAGCTGTAATGAATAACGTGCAGGTAAAGGATAAGCCTGTCCACAAGATGTCGCTTGTTCTGGATCAAATATATTTACAGAATCCCATACTGCCAAATTTTCACACATCAACTGAATATTCATGGAATTAATACCCAAAATACGTTGTAATGCAGGAACTTTTAGATTATATGCCAAGCTCAATTCCTGTAAACGCAAGTAACGGGCATCACCCATCCAAAATGTAGAAGGTTTCGTATTATTCTCATTTTTTCCATAATACAAACGTGGAAAACGAGCATTTGGATTCTCTGTAGCCTGATTTCCTGAATATTCAGCAGAAATCCAACGATTCTCCGGATTATAAGCAATTGTCATTATATTTCCTTTATCCTTCTGATTAAATGGCATGTATCCATCGAAGTTTCTACCATCCGAACCGCCATATAAGAACTTATTACGTCCTGTCCCTTTGAACAAGACATTTAGTGTCCAACTTTTATAACGAAACTCAGCACCAATACCATACATCAACTGTGGTACCCCTGAATAAGCAAATAAAGGAACTTTATCATCATCAGTAATTTTACCATCACCATTTATATCTCGATATTTAATATCACCAGGACGTACCGTACCAAATTGTGTAGGACTCATTTCTACATCTTGTTGATCTTTAAACAATCCCATAGCAACAAATCCACGTTGTACATTATTGGCATAACCATTATTTTCCAAATATGTATAAGGCTTCTTTGTATCTTCCCAATTTAATATCTTATTCTTACTCAAAGTAAAATTACTACGTAATATCACATGTGCATCCTTCCCTATCTGTTGATAGAATTCCATATTTCCATCAGCACCCCAGCTTTTCATACGACCTATATTACCATAAGGCATTTGAATCAAACCTACATAATCAGGAATTTGTTTACGTTCCTGAAAAATACCATCTCGTGTATCCTTAAAATAATCTAAAGTCAAAGTAAATTTATCTTTAAACAAATGCAGATCCATACCAACATCAAATTTCTTTGCTTTTTCCCACATCAAATTATTGGCACCAACTTGTTCTTCTGTTAAGCTACCAGTCCCTCCCCAAGGATTTGAAGCATTTTCTTCTTTTATTAGGGTCAGATAAGGAAAACGTCTAGAACTGATGCGGTCATTACCAACAACACCATAAGAAACGCGAAGCTTGAGAAAATTCAACCAACTTACATTTTCACGTATAAATTCATATGAAGATGGTACCCATGCGAAAGCTCCTGCCGGAAAGAATCCATATTGTTTACCTGGTTCAAAGTTTTCAGATCCATTCAAACCAAAGTTCAAATCCCAAAAATATGTATCTTTAAAACCATATGTAAAACGGCCCGAAAGACTTTGATAACGCTTTGGTATAGCATTCATACTTTTATCTGCACCAGTTTCAGATGTATCTTCTATATAATAAAACAGTAAACCACCTAAACGATGATCGCCAAAGGTACGGTCATAATTAACATTTGCCTCTAAATATAGCTTCCTCCAAACCCAAGCAGCACTGCTATATGTAACGGTTTTCTCATCAGCTATTTTCTCAAAACTCAAGGTTCCATTAGGGTTACGCTCCTTCAAAGCTTCATTTAGTTCTGGCATTTTATAGCGTGCTTCTCCAAATAAACTTTGTGTATCCCATGATCCCTGTACTTTAGCTGATAGCCCTTTAGTAATCATCGACAAATCCTGTGTAATACCTAAAGTAACTAAATTCCTGGTATTCTGTTCTCTAGCATTACCTGTATAATTCAATAGAACATACGGAGATATTTCATCCTTAGTTCCTGCAGCAGGATAATATCCGTTTGAATAGCGTAATGGATAGCTTATTGGAGTAGTCTTTGCCTGTGAACTCCATAGCCAATCTGTCAAACTGACTCCTCTAGAATATTCCCCCATGCTCGGGCGAGTATTCACCGACATATAGCCAGTTGTTCCAATATAGACTTTAGTTGTTTTAGTCAAATCTATATCCAAATTCAAACGATAATTATAAGTATCATAGCCTACACCTTTATTGTATTTACTATCTTTGGATGGATTATAAGCCGCAGATTCTTTCGACATTCCTAAACTTGCAAAATAACGGGCAACACTGCTACCACCTTGAGCACTTACATAATAAGTTTGCTGGAAAGAATTGGGATTTAAAATAACATCTTGCCAGTCAATGTTTGGGTACAGATCCGGATCTAAGCCATATTTTATAATATCCATTTCTGTCTTGTTATAAATAGGAGATAATCCGGTTGCAACAGAAGCTTCATTTGCCATTTCAGCATATTGAGTGGCATTAACATATTCAGGTAAACGTTTTAAATGTGAGATTGTCATATTAGCACGACCACTGATCTTCAATTTGGACTCCAAACCACGCTTCGTCGTTACTAATACTACACCATTTGCACCTCGACTACCATACACCGCTGTAGCCGCAGCATCTTTCAAAACAGAAAAACTTTCAACATCGGCAGCATCTATCTGACTCAAACTACCTTCCAAACCATCAATCAACACTAATGCACCACTATTAGCACCAAACGTACCAATTCCGCGCACCCAAAACTCGGAAATATTTTTGCCCGGTTCACCACTAGATTGAACTCCAATCACACCTGCAACACGACCTGCTAGTGTATTAACTATATTTGTAGCAGGAACCTCTAGTTGCGCTGGATCCATCGTTGTAATTGCACCAGCAACACTGACCTTTCGCTGCGTACCCATACCTACTACAACTACTTCATCAATATTCTCCGTAGCCGGTTTTAAGGTAACTTTAACCTTGTCAATTTTATTCGTCAAACGTTGCTCATAGTTTTCATATCCCAAAAAAGACACAACCACTATATCATATATATTTACCTTTAACCGAAATTTACCATCAATATTAGTTGTTATTCCCACACCTGGTTTATCTTTAACATATACATTTGCTCCCGGAACTGGTTCATTAAATTCATCGAAGACTGTACCAGTCAACATAAAGCTTTGCTCTTTCTGTGCATGTACTTGTGCTACAAACGCAAGAAGCAAAGCAAAAATTAGAAATATTCGATTCATATTATATTAAATATAAAGTTTCACTAATTATTTATTCGACAGCTAATCGACGAATAGCACGATTCTCTGAGTCACCGATATACATTACATCGTCGTTATCAATACAAATTCCCAATGGCTTTTTGAATTGAGCATCTTCTGCACTACCATTTACATAACCTGAATTTTGGGGTTTTCCTGCTAATGTAGATACATAACCTGTACTCATTGTTATCTTACGAATACAGTGATTTTCGGTATCAGTCAAAATTATATTACCTTCTGAATCGACACACATCTGTCCAGGTTTATTAAACATAGCTTGTCCTATTGGTCCATCCAAATATCCACTTTTACCTTCTTGACCAGCCCAACATGCACATTCTTTAGTACGTAAATCATATTTATAAATACAATGCTTATCATTATTTGAGAAATAAAAAACATTCTCATCTTGAGGATCGAAAACAAGTCCATAAGCACTACCATCCTTGGTTCCAACCAAATCCCCATTCGTTAGATTCTCTCCTCTAGCATTCTCTACATCAATCCGTACCAGATTTCCACCTAACATTCTTGAATACATTTTTCCATCTGGTCCCATTGTAAAATTACACTTGGCTGCCCATACTCCAAATCCTTCAATATTTGGAAAATTTGGATCATCCCATGAAATAGAACTTATAGCTGTAGTTGGTGCATAATCCGTCTTAGGGTCAAAATAATAAACTTCATGACTATCTCTATTAGCCCAGAATTGATAGACAATATCATCCTTACTGTTATACCCCAAAACAGGAGAGTTAAACAACGCATTAATATCTGACTTTAGAGATATTAATTTATCAGCCTCCTCATTTAACATAAATGCAGCAAACTTTCCATCATTATCTACTAAAAAGAAAACATTTTTATCCTGATCTACACAAATACACCTATCAATATTTGCTCTAAATTGTGCTTCAGATAGTGGTATAGTTCCTGTTGGATTCACCTGTGCCGATGTACTTCCTCCCACTAACGTAGTCACAGTAGTCTGGATATAATAATCAAATGTCTGCTTGTACTCCTCTATTTGTTCATGTACTTGTACTTTAACCACACATTCTGGGTCCTCTATTGTAGATGCACGTTTAGGAGCCAATACCAACATTCTATCATCCTTCACAGAAATGACAGAAGCCTCTTTATCATTGAAAAAGACCTTCACATTTTCCTTACTATCCCCAAAATTCGATCCATTAAGAATAACTTGAGTTGCAAGTTTTCCTTCGGGCGGATAAAAATCAGTCAACACAATCGGCTTATTCGGATCATAGCCCGAAGTTGACTCTTCATCATCTTTACAAGACGAAAAGCAGCAGCCTACAGCCAAGCAGACAAGCCACTGCCATTTAAAACATTTTTGTAATAAGTTTCTCATAGAAAATACCGTTTTTAAGAATTTATATAATAATAATGATCATAATTTTACTTTCGTTATTTTATGTTTCTTTCTCATACTTTTTGCTACTATTAATAGTAAGACGACTAGAATAATACTAACCACTAAGTAATATTCATTTATTTTTTTATATTCTATAACATATAAGAAGAAAAAACGAAAACTATTTCCTGTATTTATCAATGGTCTCTTGTATACCTACAGGAAAACCAAAAAAGTTAGAAGAAATCTTATACATTGAAGGGCAATTATCGTTTTCTAGAGATAAGTCGTTCCATTCTTTCCACAAATCATCAAATGCAGTAATATATTTATCCATCTCTATCCGGTTAAAAGACTTTTTTGTTGTATCTGCCACATAACCGCATAGCATAATCTGCCACGAAACAGCAAAAAGCTCATATTTAATGCGTCCATACGAACAGGAAATACGAATAAAATGATTCAATTCTTCTGAGGGAAAATGTAGTTTTTGAGATATCAGTTCTATTTCCTTCCAAATACGAACAGCTTCTTCCTTTTCTTTCAGATAAGCATTTACTTGATTTCTTTCAATCATACGATCAAAATAACTCTTTTGATATACATCTCCCGTTATGGTGTCATCACGTGTCCAATTAACATAAGTATCTCCCATAGTACTATATTGCCCTTTTATCACTCCATCTTCTGATAATAGGCAAAGTCGACGGAACATCTCCCATTCTGACTCGGGAAGCCCTTTTGCTTTTACAAAATCATATAGTATTTCTTTTTCTGTTTTCAAAGGATTACTAGCCCAATGTGAGATGACATAAGCATTTAATTCGATCCAAAACTCATTCTTGATATAAGGACCTCCCCAGCCACCGCCACGTGACCAAGTCCAAACACCCTTAAATAAGGGATTATCTTTCACTTGGTTTAAACAATACGGCTTCTTTATACCAGGTTTCTTAAATTCTTCAAAACCATCAATTACTCCTTTAGCGATATAATTGGGATGTGCTCCCTTTCCTTCATACTCACGTTGACATTGCACTTCAACTACTTGTTGATGTTTACCAATACCTATACAAGGATTAAAAGGAACACCATATTGTCCTGATTCTTCCAACCAATATTTATCCATTATATTATAATTCATATCAGGATCAGTAATTGTTGATCTCCAAAAATCCGTCATGGTATGCTTGATAGAGAAATAAAGATTTGGATGTGGTTCTATACTGTCTGTAACGGACAAATAATATTTAGGGATCGAATGCAATTGCCCCATATCCCATGTACGATAAAACAACTTCTTATTACGTCTTTCACAAACCTCTTCCCGTAACAAATTAATTAACGTAATATGATCATACATACCATTTTGTACTGGATGATTGCCTACATAATAAGGAGCATCGTGCAGGTAAGTTTCTCCAGTACGAATCACTAATCCATCCAATTGTGGAAACGTTTCAAACATTTCCTTCATCAATTCACGAATACAAAGCTGAGTGTAAGGTTTCGATATATCAAGTTTTCCTTGTTCGTTAGTAAGTTCTGTTCTATGTTTTTCTACCAGCAAAGAAGGAAGTACTAACATATCAAGCATACAGTATACTTGAAGGTCTTCCTTTTTTGCTGCATCATATTTTTTATGTATTATTTCTGCTTTTTCTGCCACCCAACGTCCGGCTTCAGTCGTAGCCGGGAATAAAGAAGGATCAAAACTCTTCCAATCAATTCCAAACTGTGCAGCCTCAAACAAGAAAAAAACTTTTGCTCCATATTCATTTTTTTTCAAAAAAGAAGGATCGAGAAACTTCGATTCCGTCATAGCCTCACCCGGATTATGGTGTACCATATCCATTACAACATATTTCTGTCGTACACAACTAGTTAACAATAGATTAACAGCACAACATAATAAAAAAACAAAATAAATATATCGCCTCATGTGTCGTTTTATAGTATGATTTTTCTTCTAGTTAGCAAATGCATTTTCCAATTTAGGAGCTTTTTTACCTGTAATAGCTTTATATATATGCTCCGCCAATATAAGCGAACCGCTCTTATTCAAATGTACATTATCCCATACATAGCAAGTTGAATCAACTTTATGTTCTAATGGGCTATACAGATCTACCAATTTCAGATGAAACTTCCTAGCTACTTTCTTTTGTATCGGATAAATTTCATCTTTTATTATTTCATTACGGATCCCATATAAATTATTACTTGCCGGAATACAACGACATATAATAATTTTTGGTTTAGATCCACACTTCTGAAAAGTGCTGATCATATACTCTAAATCAGTTTCAAATTCATCCTTATATTTCCAGTTCTCCGGCTTGGAATCATTTGTACCAAGTTTAATAATTACAACGTTCGGTTGAAATTTCTGTGCATTGATAAATGCATCGGTACTCATATAAGGATGATCACCTTTTCGCAATAAAGTATGGCCCCACTTTCCAAAATTGCCAACTTCATATTGATTTCCAAGCATACGAGCCAAAGGAGTCGGATAATTGTCAGCCCCTTCAGTTATACTATTGCCAATGCATGCTATTTTAATTTTATCCTGCGCTACACCACAAACAGGTATAAGCATCAGAAATGCGAAAACTAATATTCGAACTATTTTCGTCATATGATTTTGTATTCTAGTCATTATTTTTCTGTTTTTAACTGAAAACAAAACCTTTTTACCTTTAAAAAACAGTCTACCTATCTTGACCTACGGTATTTTACAAGCTCCCTCCGGCTGTAGTAAGAGCAATGAGGAGCAAATTTTAACCGGAGGATAAACTTGAAAACCAATCAAACACCAATCCTAACCTTTTACCTAAAATAAACCCATAAAAAACAATGTTTATATTAAGAACGAGCAAGCAAGCAAATACCACTAAAAAGAAATAAAAAAATATCTATAAATTTTAATTCATACGATAAAAGGACTTGATCTTCAAAGCCTATTTTGTTAAGAATCACTTTACTTACGCTCAATATTGAGTAAATATTCTAGAAACAAATCGCATAACCTCAGGTAATTCCATCCGCCAATAAGTCCACGAATGACTGCCGTCTTTCATACGAAATTCATGACCAACCTGATGCTGTAACAACGTGTTATGTAAAAGACAGTTCGTTACCGATAAGAAATCATCATCACCACAACTGATATACCAACGAATCCATTTGATACGGTCTAGCTTTTCTTTCGGAGATTTCTCCAAGATAGTTTGTATATCCATTTGCCCGAGAACTTCCGCTTTTTTTTCTTCTGACACCTTCGATAAATCTGATTGATTCTTCATCTGATCGAATGTCCATGCCCCTCCAACAGCACTTAACGGAGCAGCAGCAACAAACATCTCCGGATAATGAAGGGCATAAAACAACGCTCCGCCACCTCCCATAGACAAACCGGAGATAGCACGATAACGACTTTCAGCACGCACTCTATACGTTTTCTCGATATGCGGAATCAATTCTTGAAAAAAGAAGTCCTCATAATTATATGTTCCATCCAACAAGTTAAAATAACCTTTATGAACCGTGTCAGCATCTGGCATAACAATAATCATCGGAGCTGATTTCCCCTCAGCAATCGCTTTATCTGCAATATACTGAACCTGCCCAAATTGCACCCATCCCGTATGATTATCTCCTAATCCATGAAGCAAATACAATACCGGATAACTACCATCTCCTTCCTCATAGCCTGCTGGCAAATAAATGGAATAACTACGTTCCATTCCCAGAATCTTACTTTTTACGGTACGTGTCTCATACACTTTCCCTTGCTGGGCAAAAGCCGTAGTAACCAGACACATCGCTAAAAGCGCTGATAATAAATGTTTTTTCATACGTATCTATTATTTCATGTAAATATAATATTTAAAATTACCTGCTTTTAATTGAATCATTTTCTTTTCTATGCGAATATTCTTCCCATCCATCATACAGGACACAGCCTCATCGGGAATACAGAGTGTAGCAGTAACCCCAACTGGAATATCCACTTGAAGATCCATAATATTATCTGTCAATTCCCAGTCAACAGCAATCACACCATATGGAGTATCTTTTGCCATCTTAGCCCAAGTCAAACCTTTCGGTATTTGAGGATCAATAAATACATGTTGATAACCGGGTAACGATTCATCTATTCTAAGTCCCCCTATTGCTTGATAAAACCAGGTTCCGATTCCATTATAGCAGTTATGCACCCTACTCCGTTCACCACTCCAATACTCCCAAGTCGCTGTAGCACCATTATCTATCATATACAGATAACCTGGATAATCACGTTTCTTCAACATTTGATATAAAAAGTCAACTTCCCTGTTACGAATAGCCCACTCTGTCAAAATTGGGACACCTACCAACCCTACAGCAATATGACCTTTGTGCTGCTTTTCAGTATCAGTCATCATCTTTCTTTTCACATCATCGTACAAAGAATCCGGTACAGCTCCTACAAGCATTGGATAACACATATCCAACTGTGAACCTGTAGAATAGATACCTTTACCCGGATGATAAAACTTTTGATGAATCAACTCATTTAGATTCTTCCTGCGCATAGCAAACTTCTCTGCCTCCTCTTTTTCCCCAAGCATCAGAGCTATTTTTTCCATTGTCCCCAAACATTCACTGATAAAACAATTATTTACCAGATCAACAGAAGATTGTGCTCCTGCATCTACTCCTATCGGTGCAAGCCAGTCACCAAGAAACCAATCCCGATATTGAGTATCAGGCCAGCGTTTCAGCAATCCATCCACCGTATATTTATCCACATATGAGAACCATTCTTTCATTTTCGGATAATAGTTCTTTATTAATCTCGGATCATTGTAATTCACATACGTTCGCCATGGCGCCTGTACAATAAATCCACACCAATACGGACCACCGCCACCTGCACCGGGATTAGGACCTACATGGGCCAGACTTCCCCCTTCGCGCATTGAATCTCCCCATGTTTGTATCCAGTTTGTGAAAGTCGGTGCTACGTCATACATTGTTTGCAAACTCATTGTAGACGAATTTCCATCGCCACCATAGCCTGCCCGCTCCAAATGCGGACAGTCGACCATATATCCGCTAAATGTCAGACACTTCATAGTATATTGAATCATATTATGAATGGCGTTCAAGTCAGCATCCGAACATTCGAAAGTCGCAGTCTGCCGATAATCGCCATAAATCTGGAGAGATTTTATCCATTCAGTTTTCGGTCTTGCCGGAAGGTTGGAGATACGGACATAACGATAAGCATGATGATTGAATTTATTCCTAAAATATTCTCCCCTCTGTCCACCTGCAATATAGACATCACTTTCACCTTGTTTGTCAAATTCTCCTTCTTTAGTCAGGTTATCGCTATATTCCATCGTGACCTCATGTCCCGCAGATAACATCGGCATCTTCATTTCAAACCATCCGGTCTGTATTCTTCCCATATCTACCAACCAGGTATCTTCACTAAGTTTCCTGATAGAAACAGGTTGCAACGTTTGATGTATCTTGTTAGCTTCACACATTTGAGGTGAAACAATGTGTCTTGGTACATTTACTTCCACCACAGGATACCATTTCATTTTATCTAGAGAATAAGTTGAAAAATCTGTCGGCACTATTCTCCCATCCACCCTTTCACCACCAAATTGTAAAGCACACCAATTACCTGTATCCGAATAGCCACTTTCTCGTCCCCTCCAAGAAGTGTCAGTTGCAGTCAATACTTCCCATTTTCCATTTCTCAGCATATTCAGTTCCGCTTTTACCAACGGACCGTCATAAGCAGCACCAAAAGTAGTTTTCTTATACCACCCTTGTCCAAGCCATATCAGCAGGTCATTCTCTCCTTCTTTCAAATAAGAAGATACGTCATAAGTGACCATTAACGAACGTTTATTCAGTTGAGAGACTGCAGGGGTAAGAACATTCTCCGTAACCTTCTTTCCATTGACATATACTTCATGATATCCCAGCGAATTCACATACAGAAAAGTCGTTGCCAGTTCACCTATTTGCACTTTTTTACGAAGTAAAGGAGCACAAACCTTGCCTCCTTCCGGTGATGAACCGATATAGACACCGTGTATCTGTTCCTTATTCAAAAGACCAACAGAAAAACGCGCCACCGGACTCCATTGGGAAACATGCCTTTTCCGATCCCAGGCACGTACCCTCCAGTAGCATAAAGAACGCGAAGCCAAAGGTAAGCCTTGATAAGGCACCATCACAGAAACATCAGACTTCAACTTCCCCGATTTCCATAAGTCAGCCTTCCCCCCAATTAATAGAAGACTATCTGACGCTACCTGAATTTCGTAAAATGCTTGTCCATCCACCACCCCATCTCCTTTCAACTTCCAACTCAAATGGGGAGTAACGTTGTCAATCCCTAAAGGATCAACCATATTCTCACATTTTAACTCCACTAAAGAAAAAGAGACCTTGTTTTCTTTCCCATGTACAATCTTTGGCAAACACCAAAGACAACACATTATTCCTATACCTAGTAACAGTTTTTTATTCCTCATAAATAAGTTTCTGCGAATATTACAGCTATGGATCATCCCCCCAACACTCTTACAATGGATAATGCATTACTCAACCTATCTTTGTCAACTTGACTTTATGAGTTGTCGGCTTATTCATTTTATAAATTGTATCGACGATGATCTTCATATATCTACTCCATACTTCGCGTATCTCAGGATACATCGCTTTGGTATACCACTCATAACTCATCCTCAGAAAACCATCTTTAGGTAAATACTCCCTAAGTTTATTTATAGCCTTCTCATTATCAGCAAACAGCAGACCTTCCTTTTTCAAGAACGAATATTCTGTCCACAAATATTCTCTGAAACGTTTTTCTACTTCAAAACGTTCTTCATTCAGATACATGATTTTCATGGCTTGCTGGTATTGGGGTGTATTGGGATAATCGGCCAAATTGATACCATCTTCCAACTGTCCAGATGAAACATTATCGATAAACAATCCATCTATTGTCAGCCGATAATGTCCTTTTTCTAAATTAGTCACCTGCAAACGTTCTTAATTAAATTCCTTCATAAATGGTATCAAATCCATAGCATCACGTTGTGACCTTTTATTTCCCCAACCATGTCTTGGAATAGAATCCAAAGGATAAGGAAGTGAATTTGCCAAATAATCAAAACTTAAACCACCAGCTTCTTTCTTTAGTTTGGAGACCTTACAATTCCTATGACTTAATAGATTCTTGTTATTTGCATCAATTGAAATATCCGAAACTTCGACTCCAGCCAGTCCCTGCGCCTTTAAAAATAAATAAGCCATCACCATCTGTCCATCATTATCAGGATGGATTCTATCTACTCTACAAAAAGTGAATGTCGAATCTTTCTTTTGCTCTTCCAGACTTATTTGTACCATCGGCTGATTAAAATCCACAAATCCCCATCCATTTTTCTTCGCCGCCTTACGCTGGGCATCAATTATCTTTAAAATAGCATCATTTTTATGAAGAAAAAGTAAACTGTTCAATTTCGTAGTTTCATCATAAGGTGATCCACCTATCAGCACTTTGGTCATTTTATTCTCTGCCAGCAAGCGCTTCTCTATTTCCCGAAAGCTTTCCAAAGATTTTTCAATCCGTTGCTCCGACAACTCCTTAGCATTCTCCTTCCAGAAAATATCATACCCTGTGTCATTCATACCAAAAGTCAGAGTTACATAAGTCGGTTTTCTGTCAAAAACATCGTAGTCCAACCGATCTTTAATATCCCACGCACTCTCACCGCCAATTCCGGCATTCATTATTGTAATCGGTTTGTTTGGAAAACGAGTCATATAATATAACCACACAAATGAATGATAATGTCCACCATGAGTTATACTATTTCCAACAAAGACTACCCGTTCTCCTTTTTTAAAGGGTGGAATTGATTGTGCGTACAGGCTATTAGAACAAACACAGATTAGAAATAACAGGAAAAAGACCTTTACGTTTATTTTACTATTCATTTGATTATACACTTTATTACAAATTTAATTATTTATCTTTCAAAACATTCTCTTTTCCAACTTTGAATAAAAAAGAATCTTATTAAAAAAGACGATTCAAGTTTACTTAACCACTAAAATAAATGTTTTATTTTTCAAGTAACTCCCACTAAGAAAAAAACAGTTTTTTATTGTCACTTGTCACTTTTTAAAGATAAACAGCTATCAATCAAACAAGTAATGGTGATAATAACTGGTGATAATAAGGGTGATAATAGAATTTTATAAGTTTCTATTGTCACCCCTATCCCACTACAAATCAAGTATGCTCACTTATTTATTCAACTCTAAAGCCTTATTTTCTTCATTCTGTTCATACATAGGACTATTTATCATGGTACAAATAAAACAAATGTCGGTAACATTAATATATGAAGAAGGCAAGACTAATAAACTTTGTCAGTAACATTTCTTAGTTTCACGTACGTGGAGCGTTCGGTCTACGTACGTGAGCTAATGGGATCACGTATGTGAAGCGATAGGACCACGTATGTGAAACGAACTGTTGTTAGTTCCAAAAGATATTAAGCAAGTACACATAATAGATTAATAAACTGATCATTGTCTATTAAATCAAGCAGGTTATTCAAAAAAGAAAGTTCACTTTCTACTCTTCCTGAATATATCAGGCACAATATAGAGGGAAATTAAAAACACCAGAAGACAGGACAGGTAATGTCTTCTGGTGTTCAAATTAAAAAGGTGCCCCTTAGTTTTCTACGTATATCATATATCCAACTTTTTTTGTTCAGCCTTACCATATTGTTTTAGCAAAACACTGACTCCTCCTTTCAACATTTCCGGTTCCGCCTCAACAGAAATAGTCCGCTCTTCACCCGGCATCAAAGTTATATAATTATCAGACATGATAACAGGAAGGATTCTTTCTTGTGTAGCCGTATTCACCAATCTTATCCGGTTAGCACAAGCAACAGTTTTCGAATGATTCTTTACCGACAATTTCATCTTCCCTTCGGATAACATTGACTTATCAACTAATTTGCACGACAGTTCTGCTTCCGGCAATGTATTCAAAGCTGTATAGTCAAGATCTGTCACGCCGTTTCTCCAATAGAAATTATCTGAAATCAAATTACCATTTGCGTCAGTCAGTTCTAACCGGATGAAATGGAGCGGAGTCAGTTCCTCAACATTCTTTTGTTTCTTACCATATATTTCAAATTCATACAGTGAATATCCAAAGTCTGTGGCACGGCTAACTCCTGCCATTTTCACATAGCGTGCAGTAACCGGAGAAAGTTTTATCTCATCTGTACTGCCTTGTCCATCTTTGTTTGTATAGACTGTTTTCCATTTCTTCGCATCATTCGACACTTGGATCTCGTACTCTTTGGCACGTGCCGTTTCCCATTTCAACACAACATGCTCTATTTTTTCTTTCTTACCCAAGTCAACATAAATCCATTGAGAGTCACTCGCATCACTTTCCCAACGACTGCCTGCCCCTCCGTCAGCTACTAAAGAAGCCGATCTGGATGGTGATGATGAAGAAGCTATCACATTCTTGCCAAAAGCCAAATTGTACGGATTGAAGTTTAACGTGAACGCTTCTGCAATGTTACTTGCCGGTACATCCATCTGTTTTGTACGTCCATATGCCGCAACCTCTTTTCCGTTCAGGTTGTAGATGGTCGCTTTGGCATAAGCGCCTTTCAAGTCTTTGGTAGTAGTATTTACAGCTTTTATACTGTTATTAGATGAGTTCCACTGAAGATGAAGATGTTCGCAAGCCTTCTTTGCTCCCCAATAAGCTCCGGTAGGATCATAATAATAATCGTACGTCTGCCACACGAATGATGGATATGCCGGGTGACTCATCCAGATCAAAAGCCCTGCCGCATCATTCCACATCTTATCATTCCATGCTTCATACATCCCTTTCATTACTTCAATATTCAGCAACTGAGCTTTCTCACAGAACTCTTCCAGACTCGAAGATTCTCCGAATTGCGTATTCACTGCTTTCTTATAATTGATAGGATTGGCATTGGACGCTTCTTTGCCGAAGAAGTGCTTATTCCAAACGTTATCATCATCATCTTTCAATTGTTCATCAGTAGGCAGAGGCCACCATGACTCCTGAGGAATAAACAATTTCACACTTTCAAATGTCGGGAAAGTAGCCGTTCCTATTTCAGTACGCATACCATAACCATGATCTATACCATACGGATAAGCAGGTTTATTGAATGCCAGATTACTGCCCGAAGTCTCAAAATGGTGCTTAGGGGGCTGATTTCCCCACCATCCGCTTCCGGATAAACCATCTTGATTGGAACAAGACTTATACATTCGATCGTTTTTATCTTCCTGAGCTATCATTTCACGCAAATAATTATCCAAATCGGGTGCCGGATGTGTTTCATTAGCACCACACCAGATAGCTATAGAAGGATGATTCCTTAAACGTCTCACTTTATCAAGAGCATTTGCTTTGAATGCTTCCGGCTCAGCTACATCATTATAAGCGACATACAGCCAAAAATCATTCCACACCATGATTCCATACTTATCGCAATAATCATAGAATTCATCATCAGTCACACAACCTGTCCACAAACGGATCATGTTGTAGTTCATATCTTTATGCAACTTGATTTTCGTTTCGTACTCTTTGCCATGACAACGAAGCAAATACTCGCTCATACCCCAGTTTCCACCTTTCAGATAAATCTTCTGCCCATTGATAAAGAATGTAAGGACCGGGTAATTCACTACGTTGTTGATCATCTTATACTCATACTTCTTGATACCAAAAGTAATATCCTTTTCATCCGATATTTTTCCATCTACCGAACAAGTCAGTTTACAGGTATAAAGATTCGGTTCTCCATAGCCGTTAGGCCACCAAAGTTTCGGGTTACGAATGACTAATGCAGCAAAATCGCTCTTATCCACCGACAACTGTACTGTTTCTTTTCCTTCCACCCGAATGTTCTTGGAGAAAGTAATATTTCCCGGCTGAATAACACCGGAAACTTCCACTTCTTTCGGAGCAGAAGAAACGTTCTTGATTCCTGTAGAGAAAAATAGTTCTGCTTGTTGCAAAGTCGGCAATTCCGAGCGAATCCACGGATCTTCCATCACAGCATCACCTGTAATAGCCAGATAAGCATTTCCTGTAATTCCGGCAAGACGTCCCGGCACATACGGCATCCAATCCCAACCGGCACCTGCCAGATAGCTGGGACTACAAGCAACACCATACGGATCTTTTCCTTTACGAGTCTTTTTCTGATCAGGATCAGTAATCAGAACCGCAACCGCATTCTTTCCTGATCTCTTAATCAGATGTGTCACATCAAATTTAGAACGCAACATATGTCCGCTCACATCTTTAGTGGATGTCTTCGTTCCCGATATTTTTTCTCCATTAAAATAGAAATCTGCGAAACGGTTGGTATTATCAAAATGAAGCCAAACACGCTTACCTGCTGAATAAGATGCCGGAAGTTCAAACTCCGTACGATACCAGAAAGGACGGTTATAAAACGTCTCATCTACTTTATATATATTATCAGCGTAATTAGGATCGGGAACGATTCCAGCTTCAACATATGCTGTAAAAACAGCTCCGGGAACTACGCCTTTTACATAGTCCGGCATTTTAAAACCCGGGGTAGAGATTTGTTCTCCCCCTATATTATTCAAATCTGCCTGCGGTTTGACTTCCCATACTATCTTAGGATTGGAACTGTTCAGTGACATGGTAGAAGTCTGAGCATGCCCTATTCCATTCAGTACAAACAAACTTGATGCTAGTAAAAGAAGTCTAAACTTATTCATCATAATATTCAGTTATTTAAATGTTAGATAAAACACCCCATTCTGTATTGGGCTTATCGCCCATAAATAATTCCAATGTTCCTCCTGCTGCGATTTCAGCAAAGTCAAGGTAACATTTATTGTACTCCTTGCCATTCAGCAAAGCTTTTTGTATATATAGATTATTTGTGTTGTTGTTGTGAGCAATAATTGTAAATACTTTCCCTTGATGATATTTTGAGTCCAGATTAAATTCTACCTTGTCAAAAACAGGACTGGTTATTTCCATGCGGGTGTTACCGGGACAGGAAGGATGAATGCCGGAAGCAGCCAATATATACCAGGCCGACATCTGTCCTACATCTTCATTGCCCACAATCCCTTCTACTTTGTTCGCATAAGCATTTTTACAAATATATCGTGTCCACTTCTGTGTATACCAAGGTACATCCAACTGATTAAAAAGGAAAGGAACAAAATGTACCGGTTCATTAGCATGATTATAATAATCATTCCATAACATATCAGAAGGAGTGTGGTCAAATAAATTAGTCAGATTAGCTATAACCTCTTCCTTGCCTCCCATCAGTTCAACCATTCCCGGAACATCGTGCGGCACAAACCAGCCTTGCTGATACGCATTCGACTCAATGCAACCATACCATTCTTCGGTCAGTGCATTCTCCGGCCATGCTTTCCATGATCCATCTGCATTTCGGGGACGGAACCAGCCTTTTTCCGCATCAAACATGTTACGATAGGCTTTCCCTTTTTCATAAAAGCGCTTTGCATCTTCTTCTTTCCCCAACGCCTTTGCCAATTGAGCCACGCACCAGTCTGCATAGGCATATTCCAGCGTATATGAAATACTCAACGGTTCAGGAGTATATCCCAACGAATCATTCCCAAACTTAGCTGACGTGTTGACTGCATATTGATATGCTTTTTCTACATCATACGTGCGAATTCCTTTCATATAAGCATCTGCCAGCACCGACAGTGCAGGATTACCTATCATACAGCCGGAATAAGAATTCAGAAGTTCCCAACGTTCATAATATTCCCGTCTGCTCTGATCTGCCATCGTTATCAGCGAATTCAACGCATCACTCACCAAACGCGGATTAATCATCGCCTGTAAAGGGAACTGGCTACGGAAAACATCCCAACCACTAAATATAGTACGCTTGGTAAATGTACCGTCCTGTTCATGTACCTTTTTATCTCCACCAATATATCGCCCATCAACATCTGTATAGATTCGAGGGTCAATCATCGTATGATATAATGATGTATAAAAAACAGTTTTTTCGTCATCAGTTCCACCGGATATCCGTATACGGCTAAGTTCTTTATTCCACAAATCACTCGCTTCCTGTTTTACTTGAGCAAAGTTTTTAGAAGCAATCTCCTGTTTAAAGTTATTAGCTGCTCCTTCCATATCGACAAAGGAAATGCCTACTTTCATCTCAACCTGTTCTCCCTCTTTTGTGGGAAACTCTGTGAAGAAGCCAAGGTGCTTTCCTTCCAGTTCTTTCTTATCTTTAATGACCGGAGCTTGTGATACACGTGTCAGATAGGGAATACTTACCACTTCATCACGCTTCCGAACCCATTCATCAGGAATATCCGCACTCCAAAAGCCATAATTACTCAGTGGTTTACTAAATTGTGCATAATAATAAACTGTGTAATCGGAATTTCCCTCACCATTTCCCCATCCACCCCCATCAGGTGTACACTTCATCCAACCTTGAATGGTATAATCATCCAATACTTTCACATATTGCGAAGTAGAAGTCCCTCCCACTCTACGTGCCAGGTCTATCTGAATACGAGATTGTTCATTCGAAGGAAAAGTAAATTGCAATATTCCACAATGAGGTGTCGCACTGCTCTCTACTTTAATCTTATAATCAGTCAGTTCTACCGAATAATATCCCGCTTCAGCTGTTTCGGTAGTTTTATCATAAGAAGAACGATACCCTTTTATACTACCATCTTCTTTACCCGCTATTTTTTGCAGTTCGCCCGTTGTAGGCATCACCAAGAAATTTCCTAAATCCCCAAACCAGCCCACTCCGCTCATCTGAGTAAAGGCAAAGCCTTCAATGGTTTTGTGTTCATCACTATAACCGGAACTATTATCACCTCCGGTTATAGTATTGGGACTTACTTGTACCATACCATACGGAGTAGTAGCGCCAGGAAATGTCTTACCTAATCCATGATAAACACCGGCAGCTCCTACACTGGTACTAGCTCCTATAAAAGGATTTACATAATCAGTCGGAATTAATTCTTCTGTTACTACTCCTGCTGAAGAACAAGCAGTCAGCCACAAAAAAGAGCAAGCTATTAAAATATTAGCGCTAGCTTTATACATAAAAATATTACAGTTTACTATTATTAGAATATGTTCAATTCAAATTCAAAGCAAATGTCTTTAGACCGAAACGAGGCATAGAAATACTAATTTCAGATTTTCCGGTATGTGTTTTTATTGTCTTTCTATCTATAATTCTACCATTCAGATCTACTTCTTCTATACTAGACAGCGGCATATCCAAAGTAATATTATGCTGCTTCCTGTCACCTTCCGCATTAAACAATCGCAAGATTATTTTCCCATCTTTTATATTGGCTGCACTCACCTGATAACCGGTATTTTTTAAGTCTACCAGTGACCTTGACTCCAATTTTGCAAATGAATGATAGGAACATAACAATGGTTCATTCCAACAATCGCTCTTCGTGGCTATAGCAGCCTTGTCCCATTTGCCACGATGAGGAACAATAGCATATTTCATTTTCAACGGTCCCGTGATCTTATAGTCAGGTCCCCAAAGCCCATTACCAGAATATTGGGCAGTCAGTCCTAACGGATAATCTTTTCCGTGTGAATAGGAAGTAGTATGGTCTGCGAATAAAGCCAATGCATAATCTCCTTCCTGTTCTGCCAAATCAACCCAATGAAGAATAATGTTATGCTTAATCTGATCCCAACTATTGAAAAAAGTATCATCTAACTTACTTTCACAAACATCAAACGGCGCATTTTTATAAATACGAGGAGAATGAAGATTTACAGGGAAAAGTACACTTAACTTAAATCTGTCATCACAATAAGCTCTGCGATTATCCCGCCAACTATTTTCTTTATATTCTCCAATACCTACATTTTTCTTCCAATTAATAGTAAGGTCAAAATCGATACGCTTCTCCCCTTGAGCAATGCTTATAATCTGTACAAAAGGATGTGAAGCTATTTTCCCTTCCAGTTTTACCTTTGTCTCTTGTATATTACTTCGCAAAACCGTCAGCTTAGCCGGAGCTTCTGTAGAAGAGCGAAACTTGCCTTCGTCATAAAAATAGCCTCTCAATTCACCTATAGAATATTCACCCGATTGTTTGGCAAATTCTTTATTTTCTTCTTTTTTTGCTACAAGGCTTTTAATAATTCCTCCCTTCGACAAGTCAAAAACAATTTTATACATATCATTTTCAACCACATATTCTCCTTCATTTATAATCTTTTCGCTTCCTGAAACCGTTCTTTTACCTGTCTTTACTTGTTTAATACGATATGTGGAGTAACCAAAGGGAGGAACATCTGCTTCAAACAACAATCTTATTTTTCCACCTTCTTTTCCTATTGAATAATCAACTTTTTTATTTCTATAATCATTGACTTCCAAATCAAAGTCTGCATATTCCTGAGGGAGTTCAACAGTTACCAGTTCTTTTCTTTTTGTTCCCAATGTATTATAAACACGTACAAATCCCTGGGCTTTTTCAGTATTAATAGTATCGTTATCAAAACTGAATATAGAAGCAGCTGTAATTTTATCAGCCACAGTATTTGTCTCATCTGTCCATCGCTTTATTTGATCCGCCCAGGTTCCAAATTTATTTAGGCCATTGTAAGGTACGATCCAAGAATCATGATGTTGCGCAAGCATCAAAGTACGCCATGCTTCATCCAAATCTTCCTGAACACAAGTGTACCCATTGGCAAGATGAGCAATAACAGACATCTTCTCTGCTATTATTATTTTATTCTCAGAAGTACGTACTTCTTGAGCAATTCTCTGCAACACTTGGCTTCCCCACATTAAGTTTACACGCATATCTTCCTGCGAGAAATGCCAGTCATCATTCGTTTTACCAATGGAAATATTTTCAAAATAATCTTTCCACGTCACATAAACTGAATTACTTTTTGTATTCTTTCCACTTCCTAACCATGGACCATTTTTCCATCCGGCATCTTGGAAACACATTCCCACAGGATGTTCAATCCCTGCATCACGACAAGCATTCAGATAAGATTCTTCATTACACCAAGCAGTTGTCTGCCAAGTAGAATTCTCTTCCAATTTCTCGCAAGCATAGCGAGGAACAGTAAGAATGGGAGTTCCATCCGGGCCTACCCAATTGATCAATTCGCCGCCATAAGCGTTAGTGTATCCTCCCCAACAAGTATTCGGGCATTTGAGTACGGCATACTTAAAACCAAATAACTTCAATATCTGAGGCAAACAACTTGTGAAACAGGGTTCTTCCACAGAATAAGTGGTAAAAGTCACTCCCGGAAAATGTTTATTTATCTTAGCAATACCATATTGAAACTGACGTATAATGCTTTCGCCCGATATATTATAACAATAAGGCTGAGCATAAGTAGGATTTGTAAACTCTACCTGCTTAGTTACTACTACGTTTTTTAATTGTCGATAGGCTCCGGGAGTCTGTATTTGCACCGTATCCCATGTTTCAGGCTCTATTTCCAGACAAATTCGCCAATCCGGATGCTTGGATAACTGGTCGACAATAAACTGAGTTTTCCACTTCACCGGATAATGCCCGTATATCCCTCCATGATATCCATCAACAAAATAAGCTTGTTGCGAATGAGCATGCATACATATAAAGACGACTAGTAATATGATGTTATTAAGTCTATTCATGGTATTTTTAAGCCTTTTTATTTTCGCTATTCTCTATCCGACTCATAAATTCAGATAGTTTTTGCTTAGCAAGTTCTTTATCATCTTTAGGGAACGACCAATCCACAAGAGCAACAACACTCTGATACTCAATAAATTCTTCGCGCATTTCCCCATTATTCTTCACATTCAGAAGGAAGACTTCCTTTTCTTCTGAAGTCAATTCACCTGCAAAATATTTATTTAAATTAGTTCCCATTATTCGTTCCTTTTTACAAAAGAACGATTATCCCAGTAAATACCCCTAAAAAAATATCAATAAAATTATTAAAACTCATGCTGCAAGGCAAATATTTAGTTTTACCCTTAACTTTTTGAGTGCTATCCCCATCTGACATTCTACAGTATTTACTGAAATACCCAAACGTTCTGAGATTTCTCTATATTTTAACCCTTCGACACGACTTAATAAAAATATGTCACGACATTTTCGAGGCAGACTATTGATTGCGTTACGAACGAGCATTTCCGTTTCATTTCCTTCCGAGATATCAGACACATCAAACCTATTTAAAGATTGTAATTTCAAGGACATTTCTATTTCGAAAGAGGTTTGAACTGATTCAATATATTTCTGTTCAAACATTTTATGTTTCAAATGATCCAAGCATCTATTCTTTATTAATCTGAAAAGATACGCGTTCATATTTTCAATGCGATCCATAGAATCACGTTTCGCCCATAAGTCGGTAAACACATCTTGTGTTATGTTTTCTGCATCCTCTTCCAGTATTACAAATTCTTTTGCAAACCGAACCAGTTTTGAATAATAAGTAAGATACAATTCTGAAAAATCCATAGCTGTGTTTCTTTAGATTAGTATTCAGTTATCAAAAATCTTGTGATGCAAATATAGAGATGAAAAAAGCCTACTCCTTATTGGAAGTAGGCTATAAAGTAGACGTTTTTGAACATCTTTTCTAGATAACACATTAGTATTCAACGCATTAACAAACAACCATTTTAAGGTTTTGGTAAACCAAATAGAATCATTTTTGGGACAAAGAACCAAGCTTTTTCACCTCTTCTTCGAAGATATTTCCATCCAATAAAGACATTCTCTTCACTTTACTCTTATAATTATAGATCGTTTGTACTGAGTAATGCAAAAAAACAGCAATTTGCGAAACATCTGTAATCCCCATTCGCATCAAAGCAAAAATACGCAATTCTGTATTCAACTGGTCTTTATCCAGTTTATAATAATCTTCCGGTTTCAACAATGAATTAAACTCTTCGACAAAATTAGGATACAATTTTAAGAACGCCTTATCAAAATTGGTATATAATCCTTCCAATTCTTTTTCGAAAGGACGAGAAGAAGATTTGTATAAATCATCAACTTGTCCGGTTTTTATTTTTCGATTTACATTTTTCCTATATTCATCCAGTTTATTAATGTAAACGGCACACTGGTTCATGAAATAGCCTACATATCTTTCTTTTATTAAATTAGCCTCATCCAAATTCTTGTTCAATGCAACTAACTCTTCATTCATAACATTGAGATTCTTCTTTGCACGGGAAACAATCTTAGTCTGTTTATAAGTAAAATACAAAGTGATAGCAAGAGCCACAACAAACAAACTAGTGAGCAAAATATAAAAACGAAGATTCTGCTTTTGCTTTTCCAGCCTATATAAATAAGTATTTTCTATAATAGGATGAATACGAGCTATTACCGTATTCTTAAAACGGGAATTATAGAAGATAGCATCACTCAGTGCTACTTTAATATAATTATAAGATCTATCGATATCTCCTTTATGATATAAATTCACGGCTAGAGTCAACAAAGCCTCATTTTCTTTCACTGCCAGTTTTATATCGGTCATAGCAGCTAATATAAGATACTTTTCTTCCAATTCATGCTCTCCGACCAGCCGATATGCTCTTGATAGTCCCATAGACATCATCGCAAACCCGTGAGTTCCAGGTTTTTCCTTTTGATAAATTTTAGTCAGTATCTTAAGTGCTTCTTTTGTATTGCCCTGATCCTGAAGCTTTATAGCTCTTTCTTTCGAATATTCTTCCGATGCATCATACAAGATACTCATAACTGTATCTCGATATGCCTCTTTTTCAATCAAATATTCACTGGCAAATCGAGCATCATCTGTATATTTAATCAAGTTTTCATAATACCGAATGCGATTCCAACAATACAAAGCCTGTAAATGACTAGGTAAATCCGAACAATTGATTGATTTGAAAATATCATTAGCTTGAATAAACAACCCCGATAAGGAATAAACAAAAGCCAGTTGCAGCCTTCCTTCCAGCAAATAGGTTTTATTATCCAGTTTCTTAGCGATCTCAATATTCTCATTAATGTACTGTTCCGCAGAATCGCAGACAAACGTTTCGTATTGATGGAGAATCTCGGAATTCAGACGATACATATCGTCCAAGGTCTTTTGTTCCTTCTTTTTTGCTTTCAGCTCTTTGATAGTAGCTTCCTTCTTTTCTGTATACACAAGACGCTCAGAAATCACTTTATCTAAAACTTTCAATAGAGAATCATTCTCGTTATTTGCATAAAGATTCAACAAAGAACCCAGTAGGATTGTTATAAAGCAAAGTGTGTGTTTCATATCAATGTGTTATATACAATTTGCAAAAAAATGAATTTTCTTTGGGTAATTCGTCAAAAAGAACGTAAATCGTTCTTTTTATTACATCTTTTAACCAAATAAGAACGGATGCATACCATATAGGAAGAAGATTCTCCAGAGTAGCACTGAAATAAAAACGGACTTGAAATAAAGCAAGTTAAAAAATACTTTTTTGTAACCCCGACTTTGCAAA
>UMLO01030822.1_pt1 | contig 47533 bp, 41 predicted proteins | sample 1966551 | NCBI WGS metagenome assembly UMLO01 (sample SAMEA4836201, study PRJEB28245) | human gut metagenome | biome: gut microbiome; material: fecal sample | place: Denmark | collected 2008
GCCGATTCAGTTTTGAGTCGGCTTTTTTCGTATTACTATACTATAATTTGTTCGGGTGATTACGGATCAGGCTCCCCCCGATAAACTATGACGGCTCCCCCATTTATAGGGGGAGATTGGAGGCTCTCCCCCTAATAGATGTTCATTGGATATTATTGTCTTTATTGATTAATCGGATTCCTTCAGTTTCGAGATTTATTATCTTTTGTTTGTAAAGAGCTCCGATGGCCTGTTTGAAAGCTTTTTTGCTGCAGCGAAATAGAGAATAGATCAGTTCAGGTTCACTTTTGTCATGAACGGCTATATATCCACCTTGGGCTTTGAGTGAATCCAGAATTATCTTGGAAATGCCTTCGACCTTTTGATATCCTAAGGGAGTGAGACTGACATCAATTTTTTCATCTTCCCTAACTTCTTTGATGTATCCTTTTACATGTTCCCCTTTTTCTAGACGTTGAAAAACCTCGCTATGATAAACCAGTCCCCAATGAGTGTTGTTTATAATTACTTTATATCCTATTTCAGTTTCTTCAGCAACTAGCAAATCGACTTCCTGATTAAAGGAATAATCCGGTATTACATTATCCAAATATTTATCAACTCTTGCAGAGGCAACAATGCGTCCGGTAACATGATCTACATGCACATATACCAAGTACCATTTCCCTTCCCGCATGGGCATTTTTTGTTCCTTAAAAGGAACCAATAAATCCTTCATTAATCCCCATTCCAGAAAAGCTCCGGTATTATTGACAGATTTCACTTCCATAAACTGAAATTCTCCTACTTGGGCAAGTGGTTTGGCCGTCGTTGCAATCAACCTTCCTTCATTGTCGTGGTAAATAAAAACTTCGACTTCATCTCCCGGTTTTACATTCTTGGGTACATAACGGGCAGGCAAAAGTATCTCCACTCCATCTCCCCCATCCAGATAAACTCCAAAGTCCAGATCCTTTACGATCTTTAATGTGTTATATTTCCCTATTTCAACCATTCTCCTATTTATTTTAAGGCAAAAGTACGGGAAAATAGCCTAATATCCTATATTTTTTATTTCTCAAGCAGCAATATAACAAAATTTGCATCGTTATAGTAGTAATAGTTTTTATAAGGAGTTTTTAAAGGGATGGTTCCTTTGAAAGTTGTATCTTTGTAGTTCTAATTTTGAAATACTTATATAATAGCATGAGATTGAAATATTATTTGTTTGCCATTTTCTGTGGATTGATGTGTGCATGTTCGGCACCAAAAGATGTGATTTATTTTCAGGGAATAGATGATTTGACCCCTGAGCAGTTAACAAAAATGAGTCAAACATATACTACCAAAATAACAAGTGATGATTTATTATCAATTAATGTTACAGCATGGGATCCTGCTGCTGTAACTCCTTTTAATCCACCTGTATATGCTTATTCAGCACAAGGTGAACAGCCTCTTGTCGCCTCTCAAAGTCAATATACTTACTTAGTAGATCCCAAGGGTAATATAAATTTCCCTGTTCTAGGCGAAATTCATGTTGCGGGTTTGACTAGGCAAGATATTGCAGCTAAGTTGGAAAATATGATATCTAAATATGTGGAAAATCCATTAGTAAATGTCCAGCTTTTGAATTTTAAGATTACCATGATGGGAGAAATCTCTCGTCCAGGATCTTTCACTATAAAAAATGATAGAATTTCTGTTTTGGATGCTATTGGTATGGCTGGAGATTTACCTTTGACGGCGAATCGGAAAAATATATTAGTGATACGGGATAATGATGGTGTAAAAGAAACTTATCGGATGGATATAACAGATCCTGCAATATTTGCATCTCCGGGATTCTACTTGAAACAAAATGATATTGTTTATGTAGAACCAATCAAGAATAAACAACGTGCTCGTACAAGTTCTGATCGGCAGTTTACGATGTCGTTGTTGACTTCAATAATTAGTTCTGTATCGATTATCACAAGCATGGTAATTACAATTGTAAATCTTAATAGAAATTAGTATAAGATATGAATGCAATTCAACATGATAATGAGACTATTAGTCTGAAGAAAATAGTAATATATTATATTCGCCATTGGAAATTATTTGTTTATGCAGCAATTATATCTTTAATACCAGCATTGTTGTATTTAATATTTACACCTCGTACTTATGAAATTGCAGCAAAAATACAATTGATAGAGGATAAGAGCAGTTCGAGTAATGGTTTTAACGTTGGAGATGCTTCTGGATTAATGAAGTCTTTTGGTTTAGGAGGAATCGGAGGAGGAGGAATTAATTTGGATGATGAAATGGCTAAGCTTACTTCCAACTCGACATTGAAAAATGTGGTGCTAAAATTGGGCTTAAATATTTCTTATTATAAGCCGTATGCCTATAAGTATAAAATGTATGAGAACATTCCTTTGATATTGTATGTGGATTCGACTACAGAAAATGAATTAGATTGTATAGTTACTTTTGATGTTGACATAAGGAAAGATGGTAAGATTAAAGTTAAGACAGAAGCTTTAAAAGAAAAAAAACTATTTGAATTTGAGTCTTTGCCTGCAAAAATAAAGTTAAAGGAAGGAAATTTTATTTTAGCATATAGAAATGAAGAAATCAAACCTTTGTCATTAACTTTGGATATATCACCTGCAGGTTGGGTCGCAGAAGATATATTCCGGGATTTTACGTTTGACGAATATTCCAAAAATGCGAATGTTATTGAAATTTCTTATATAGATTATGAAAGACGTAGAGGTCTTAATATGTTAAATACTTTAGTTGATGTTTATAATAGTCAGGAGGATTCGATTAAACGAACTGAAGGAATGAAATCATTGGCTTTTTTGGAAGAACGTATTCAACATGTAATGGCTGATTTGAGTGAAACAGAAGTTTCTATAGAACGTTATAAATTGAAAAATAAAATGACAGATATTGAAGCTGATGTTCAATTCTATGTAGAGCAATTGAAAGAGTTACAGGTTAAAATTATTGAATTAGAGGCTCAAAATCGATTAATTGAAATGCTGAATGTATATATTAAAGATCCTCAGAATAAGTATAATCTGATACCTTCTTTGCTTTCTACAGGAGAGGGTGATAAGGCTGGTCCTATAACTACATATAATGAAGCATTATTGGAACGAGCTAAATTATTGCAAACAACAAAAGGGCATAATCCTCTTATTGGGCAGATAAATAAGCAGGTAGACCAACTTAGGGAAAGTGTTTTTCTTGCAATAGAAAATTCTCAAAAGGCAATACAGTTTACTTTAAACGATTTAAAGGGAAAAGAAAAACTGATAATGGACAAAATGGGGATAGTTCCATCTTTGGAAAGAGAATATATTGATTATAAACGTCAACAAGAAATTTATCAAGCTGTTTATTTAATTCTTTTACAAAAGAGAGAAGATATTGCTTTGGCTATAGGAGAGTCTAAAGATCGGGCGAGATTTGTTGAAAAGGCATATGTAAAGCAATCTCCAATCGGCCCTAGAAAACTTTATGCAGCAATAGGAATGTTTCTTTTTACTTTGATTATTCCGGTTGCATTTCTATTTGGTCGGGAACAATTTAGTGCATTAAGAAAAGAATATAAAGAAACGAAGTAAGATATGCAAAAAGTATTGGTTACAGGGGCTGATGGTTTTATCGGGTCTCATTTGACTGAAATGTTATTGGAACAAGGATATAAAGTCAAAGCACTTTCATATTATAATTCTTTCAATGATTGGGGATGGTTGAATAATGTTAAGCATCCTGAATTAGAGGTGGTGACTGGTGATGTACGTGATTCTCATTTCTGTAAGTATATAACTCAGGATGTTGAGATTATTTTCCATTTGGCAGCATTGATTGCGATTCCTTATTCTTATGTTGCGCCGGATAGTTATGTGGATACAAATATAAAAGGGACCTTGAATATTTGCCAGGCAGCAAAAGAAAACGGAGTGAAAAGAATTCTTGTAACCTCGACCTCGGAGGTGTATGGAACTGCACGTTATGTTCCGATTGATGAAAGTCATCCTAAGCAACCACAGTCGCCTTATTCTGCAACGAAAATTGGAGCGGATGCAATCGCAATGAGTTTCTATAATGCTTTTGCACTGCCAGTAGTGTTAGTGAGACCGTTCAATACATATGGCCCCCGTCAATCAGCTCGGGCTATTATACCAACCATTATAACGCAAATAGCAAATGGAAAGAAAGAGATAAAGTTAGGAGATTTGACTCCGACGCGTGATTTTAATTTCGTAAAAGATACTTGCAAAGGGTTTATTGAATTATCTAGATGTGATGCGGCGATTGGACAAGAAGTCAATATTTGTAGCAACAATGAAATTTCGATGCGTGATACTCTGAATTTAATAGCTCATCTGATGAATTCAGATGTTAAGTTCATAGAAGATCAAGCTCGTATCCGCCCTAAGAATTCTGAGGTTTTCCGCTTATGGGGAGATAATGCAAAAATAAAGTCCTTAACAGGATATGAGCCTTCTTATTCTTTGGAAGAAGGTTTAAAGGAAACGATAAATTGGTTTTTGGATAAAGATAATTTGAAAAAATATAAAACTGATATATACAATGTATGAACCTGTAATTGATTTTATACATGAATTATATCATTCGGATGACTTTGTACCCCTTCATGCCCCTTGTTTTATCGGCAATGAAAAGAAATATCTGAATGAGTGTATTGATACGACATTTGTTTCGAGTGTTGGTAAGTTTGTAGATCGGTTTGAGGAAATGGTTGCCGATTATACAGGGGCGGCAAAGGCTGTTGTCTGTGTAAATGGGACAAATGCTCTTCATATGGCTTTGTTATTGGCGGGGGTAGAGCGTGAAGATGAAGTAATATCTCAGGCTTTGACATTTATTGCTACTGCAAATGCAATAAGTTATATAGGCGCTCATCCTGTTTTTATAGATGTAGATCGGGAAACGATGAGCTTGTCTCCTGGCAGTTTAAGAAAATGGCTTTCTACATTTGCAGACATAAAGGATGGCACTTGCTATAATAAAGAGACAGGACGGAGAGTGAAAGCATGTGTCCCAATGCATACATTCGGGCATCCTGCTAGATTAGCGGAGCTTGTACAAATATGTGAACAGTATCATATCGAATTAATAGAGGATGCAGCTGAAAGCATCGGTAGTTTGTATAGGGGTAGGCATACTGGTACTTGGGGTAAGATTAGTGCGCTAAGTTTTAATGGTAATAAAACGATTACGACTGGTGGAGGCGGTATGTTGTTGTTCCAGGATGCCGAATTGGGTGCTTATGCAAAACACTTAACGACGCAAGCTAAGGTTCCTCATCGTTGGGAGTTTATGCATGATCATGTCGGTTATAATTATCGTATGCCTAATATAAATGCGGCGTTAGGTTGTGCACAGATGGAGAATCTGGATCGTTTTATAGATAATAAACGTGAAACTGCTGAAAAATATAAAATCTTTTTCAAAGATACACCAATTGAGTTTTTTTCCGAACCGGAAGAATGTCGTTCCAATTATTGGTTGAATGCGGTTTTATTGCCTGATAAGGTGGCACGTGATGAATTTTTGACCTATACAAATGATCATGGAGTTATGACACGACCAATTTGGGGATTGATGAATAAACAACCAATGTTTGCAGGTTGCCAGACGGACGATCTGACGAATACGTATTGGTTTGAGGAACGTGTTGTAAATATTCCAAGTAGTGTTAGGTTATGAGAGACCCTAATAATATAGTATTGGTCGGTGGTGGCGGACATTGCAAATCGGTGATAGATGTAGCTGAGAGTGCAGGTTATACGATACTTGGTATACTTGATATGCCAGAATATGTCGGTAGTTCTGTTTTGGGATATCCGGTTGTCGGGACGGATGAAGATTTGGTTAAATATGTGGATAAAGCCTTGTTCATTGTGACGGTAGGACATATAAAGGATGCGTATCTGCGAATCCGGTTGCACGAACATATTCAATCAGTTGGTGGTCGTTTAGCTACGATTGTGGCTTCTACAGCTCATGTCTCTCGTTATGCTTCTATAGGAGAAGGAAGTGTCGTGTTACATAATGCAATGGTTAATGCGAACGCTCACATCGGGAAAGGTTGCATCATCAATACATTTGCCAATATTGAGCATGATGCAGTTATTGGTGATTTTTGCCATATTTCTACAGGGGCAATGGTGAATGGTAATTGTACAGTTGGGCAGGGGGTCTTTTTAGGAAGTCAATCTGTGATGGTGAACGGCATTGGTATTATGGATTCTTGTGTTATTGCAGCCGGCAGTGTTGTGCGTAAAAATATAGTGAAAAAAGGCATTTATTCTGGTAATCCAGCATTATTAAAGATAAAATTGTAAGATATGAAACATACTCTTGTTATAGCGGAGGCTGGTGTAAATCATAATGGTTCGTTGGAAATAGCGAAACAGTTGATTGATGTGGCTGCAGAGGCAGGGGTTGATTATGTTAAGTTTCAAACCTTTAAAACAGAGTTGTTGGTCTCAAAAAATGCAGTCAAGGCAGAGTATCAACAAAAAAATCTGTGTGATGGTAATGATTCCCAGTACCAAATGTTGAAACAACTAGAACTTACTAGGGAACAGCATTTGATATTGATAAATTATTGTAAAAAGAAAGGTGTAAAATTCTTATCTACAGCTTTTGATTTGGATAGTATCGATTTCCTTACAGAAATTCATTTGGGATTGTGGAAAATCCCTTCGGGAGAAATTACCAATTATCCTTATTTAAGAAAGATTGCCCGAAGGGGAGAACCTGTAATCCTGTCTTCCGGAATGAGTGGATATCGGGAAATAGAAGAAGCGTTGGCAGTTTTGGAGGAAAATGGTGTCCGACATAATGATATAATAATACTCCATTGTAATACAGAATATCCGACTCCTATGGAAGATGTGAATCTGCGGGCTATGCAGTCTATTGCTGAGAGATTTCATGTCGAAGTCGGATATTCAGATCATACAAGAGGTATAGAAGTTCCTATTGCGGCTGTTGCATTGGGAGCTTCTGTTATAGAAAAGCATTTTACTTTGGATCGGAATATGGAGGGGCCAGATCATAAGGCCTCTTTGGAACCGGATGAACTGAAGAGAATGGTTTCATCTATTCGAAATATAGAAAAGGCTTTAGGAGATGCCGAAAAGCGGATAACTCCTTCTGAAGTTAAAAATGTAGAAGTCGCCAGGAAAAGCATCGTTGCAGCGTCCAAAATAGAGAAAGGTGAGATTTTTACAGAACAGAATCTGACTGTAAAACGTCCGGGAAACGGAATCTCTCCCATGCAATGGTTGGATGTGGTAGGAAAAACGGCAACGAGATTATATGAACCAGATGATCTGATAGAATTATGAGAAAAATATGCGTTATAACTGGTAGCCGTGCTGAATATGGTTTACTAAGTGGCCTAATGAAGCAAATAGATGAATCTGAAGATTTAAAATTACAGATCATAGCAACCAATATGCACCTTTCTCCTGAGTTTGGCTTGACGTATAAGGAAATAGAGAAAGATGGTTTTGTTATTGATAAGCGGGTTGAAATGCTGCTTTCTTCGGATACATCAAGTGCTACAGCTAAATCCGTAGGATTAGGGATGATTGGTTTTGCCGATGCCTATGAAGACCTGCGTCCTGACTTGATTGTTGTTTTAGGTGACCGATATGAAATTCTGGCAGCTGTTTCCACTGCCTTGTTTTTTAAGATTCCTGTTGCTCATTTACATGGAGGAGAAATAACGGAAGGTGCCTATGACGATGCGATTCGCCATGCGATTACCAAGATGAGTCATTTGCATTTTACTTCGACGGAAGAATATCGAAAAAGGGTGATTCAGTTGGGAGAAAGTCCGGATCGGGTGTTTAATGTCGGAGCTATTGGAGTTGAAAATATAAAAAAAAGCTCTTTCCTTTCAAAAGAAGAATTGGAGAATAGTTTGGATTTTAAATTGGGCGATAAGTCCCTACTTGTCACGTTCCATCCTGTAACTTTGGAAACGTGTACGACACGGGAACAATGTGATAATTTATTGGAAGTCTTAACTAAACATTCGGAATATCGGATCCTTTTTACATTTCCGAATTCAGATACGGACGGGTGTGTCATAGTAGACTGTATAAAAGATTTTGTTGCAAAGAATAAAGACCGAGCAATCGCTTTTAAGTCTTTGGGTAAGCTTCGTTATCTTTCCGCATTGAAATATGTCTCTGCTGTTATTGGTAATTCTTCGAGTGGTATCTTGGAAGTTCCGAGTTTCGGAATACCGACTCTGGATATTGGAGACCGTCAAAAGGGACGTATTGCTGCAAAAAGTGTGGTACATAGCGGAGTGTCAATGGAAGAGATAGAACAGGGTTTTAAATTAATTTTCTCTGAAGAAATTCAATCAGTAGCAAAATTGCGAAATAATCCGTATGAAAAGGATGGTACCACAGATATGATTGTTTTTCAGTTGAAAACTTATCCATTAGAAAACTTGGTTCAGAAATCATTTTATAATTTGTAATATGGATGCAAACTCAAAATATATAATAGATGAGAGTCTTAATATCGGGGAGGCTTTAGTTGCATTGAATCAACTATCAAATGATATTTTAACTCTGTTTGTTGTAGACGGGCAGGGAAGAATGGTCGGTTCGTTGACCGACGGAGATATCCGTCGGTGTCTGATTAAAGGAGTGAATTTGGATGCACCTGTTTCTATGGCAATGAATCGAAATTTTCATTATTTGCAATATGGTAATATTTCTATTGATGAAATAAAAACATTAAAATCAAAGAAGATAGTTTTATTGCCCTATTTGGATTGTGATAGGCGTATAATTAAAATATATAACCTTCAGAAACAGAAGTCTATTTTACCTGTTGACGCGGTTTTAATGGCAGGAGGAAAAGGATTGCGTCTACGCCCGTTGACAGAAACAGTCCCTAAGCCATTGTTGAAGGTGGGTAATAAACCGATCATAGATTATAATATAGATCATTTAATAGAATATGGTATTGATCATATTTCTATAACTGTAAATTATTTAAGAGAACAGATTGAGTCATATATTGCCGAATCCCGTGTAGATTCTAATATACGTTGTATTCGTGAACCACAGTATTTAGGGACAATAGGATCGATTAGATATGTAGAATGTTTTCATCACGATACGGTATTAGTGATGAATTCGGATTTGTTTACAAATATAAATTATGAAGATTTCTTCTCTCATTTTTCGGAGCATCAGGCCGATATGTCTGTGGCGGCAGTGCCTTACTCTGTTTCAGTTCCGTATGGAATATTTGATTTAGACGGGCGGGAGATTAAAGGCATAAAAGAAAAACCGACATTCAATTATTATGCTAATGCTGGTATATATTTGATAAAGAAAAATTTATTGGAACTTATTCCTTCAAATATATTCTTTGATGCAACGGATTTTCTTAATCTGTTAATTTCGAAGGGCTATAAAGTCATACGTTATCCAATTACCGGGTATTGGTTGGATATAGGTAAGTTTGAAGATTTTGATAAAGCTCAGGAATTAGTAAACCATTTATAATTGAATAATGAAATTGTTGTATTTGATACCAGCGAGAGGAGGAAGTAAGGGTATTCCTCGTAAGAATATAAAGGAATTATCGGGAAAGCCTTTAATTGCCTATTCAATTGATGTGGCTCGTCAATTGACGGATGACTGTAATATTTGTATATCGACTGATGATGATGAAATTATGCAAGTTGTTACATCTTATGGTTTGACAGTGCCGTTTAAAAGACCTGATTTTCTTGCTACTGATTCGGTCGGTACATACGAGGTCATTTTGCATGCAATTGATTTTTACGAGAACTTAGGGGTTAACTATGATGCTGTAGTCCTTTTACAACCGACTTCTCCTTTGCGGACAGCTCAGCAGGTAATGGAAGCTATTGAATTATACGATAAGTCTGTTGATGCTGTTGTTTCCGTATGCGAATCTCCTCAGAATCCATATTATAATTTATTTGAAGAAAATAGGGATGGATATCTTCACATCTCAAAAGGAAATGGTACTTTTAGGAGACGTCAGGATACGCCTTCTGTTTGGATGTTTAATGGAGCTATTTACGTATTTAATGTGGAGTCATTGCGTAAGGGGTATTTTGATAGTTTTAAGAAAATACGCAAGTATGTTATGCCACTGGATATGTCTGTTGATTTAGATACCCTTACAGATTGGATATATTTGGAAGCTGTAATGAATAAAAGAAAGTAGCATGTCTTTCGCTTTGATAAATAAGATACGGACTAATATATTGTTCAGGAACGGAACGCTATTCGCTTTCTTTTCTTTTCTGAATAGTGGCATTGGTTTTTTGCTGTTACTGGTGTTAGCCAGTTTTATACCTCCCTCTGAATACGGTGAGTTGAATCTGTTTAACACATTTGTGACATTGTTGTCTATTTTTATTTCATTGAATGCAACAGGTATTATTGCTGTTGATTTTTTTTCTGCGGAGAAAACGCTACTTCGGCGGATGTTAAGTACTGTTTTATGTTTGTCTTCCGTATCATTTCTTGTTTTTTCATTATTACTCTTGTTCTTTTCTGCTTTTTTTGAACGAATAATCGGATTGTCTACTGAGTATCAATGGTTGGGGTTGTTGGTATGCTATATGCAAGTATTTTCTACTGTCAATCTGGATATTTGGCGTTTGGAGGAAAATCCTCTTTCATATGGAATATATAGTGTCGCAACAGTTTTTGCAAACTTTATCTTGACTTTAATTCTGGTTATTGGTTTCCATTGGGGGTGGTTGGGACGAGTGTATGCACAGGTTGCCGTTAGTATGCTGTTCTTTTTTGTCAGTATCTACTTCCTAATAAGAAGAGGCTATCTTCAAAGGTTGATGCCAAATAAAGAAACTGTAAAATCTGCTTTGGATTTTGGTATTCCATTGATTCCTCATAGCGCATCTGCCTGGATTCGCCAAGGTTTGGATCGGTATGTGATTAATTACTTTTATATGGCAACCCAAGTCGGAATATATAGTTTTGCTTACAATTTTGCTAATATTATTCAGATTATAGGATTGGCTTTTAATGCGACAAATTCGGTATATATATATAAGAATCTTGCCAATATAGAGGCGGATACATCCAGCCGTTTATTGAAGCAAACGAAAGTCATGATTTTATTTTTTGCAATCATTACATTATGTGTTTATGTCGGGACTTCTGTCTTTATACCGATTTTTGTTCCTAAATACACAGATGCAGTATCCTATTTATTCCCGTTATGCATGAGTGCCTTTTTTCAATGTGTATATTATCTCTTTGTGAATTATCTGTTTTATTATAAGAAAACAAAAAAGTTAATGTATATAACATTTTCAATGTCTCTCTTTCATGTACTGCTATCTGTGTTGTTGACGCGATATTCGGTGATGTACACGGCTTATGTAACGATGATTGTAAACATGATGATTGTATTAGGAGTTTTTTTGTATAGTCGTCGGGTTTATAAATTAATATAGGTTGGCATGAAAAAAATAGTGATGATAGGCCATGAGCCATTAACAGAAAGGACTAAATCTATATTTTATATAGAAGATTTTATTCAAGCTGGCGTTGAGTTTGAATATTGGGATATTTCTCAGTATATATTTCCAGGCATGCGATTGACAGAGGAAGTTGAGGTTTCTTATATAAGAAAATTCACTCAATTGTGGCAAGTCCGACAGCAATTAGTGTCTGCCGATATTGGCAATATAGTGTTTATAATAGAGGTTCGTAAAAATTGGCAGTCGAGGAAATTTTATAAATTGTTGTCGGATCATCATTGTTTTACGGTGAGGATTGATATGTACGGGAATACGGTCTTGAACATTTCTTTGTGGCAGAAGTTGAGGAATGTACAGTTGAAAAGGATTGTAAAGATGCTATCAAATCGGGTTGAGGAATATGCTTTGAGTATATATAAAAGAATAAATAAGGTGAAGGACTTTGATGTTGTTTTCTCTTCTTCTATTTTGTTTCCGGGTAGGATTCCCATCAATCATCCTGATTATGAAAAATATTTTGAAAATCAATCGTCCACAAGGGGGGAGTATGCGGTTTTTTTGGATATTTATTACCCTTTGCATCCTGATTTGCTTTATATGATGGGGATGAAAGCAGTATCTCCTTTATCTTATCAGGAAAGTTTAAGAACTTTTTTTGACAAGTTTGAAGATAAATATGGTATACCGGTGATAATCGCAGCTCATCCTAAGGCTAAATATGTAGGATCAGAGTTTGGAGATAGAAGGATTGTTCAAGGTGAAACGGGGTCTTTAGTAAAAGGGGCCAATATGGTATTGTTGCATACGAGTAACTCTGTTTCTTATTGTATCTTATATGACAAACCAATGGCTTTGATCACAAATAAGGAATATGGTAAAAATCGTGATTTGTCATCAACTCAAAAGAAGTTGTCTCTGTTATTAAAAATGCCGATATTTGATGTAGATCATATCGATATGACTGATTTTAATCCTCGAAAACTGAATCAAGAAGAACGGAGTGAGTATATATATTCTTATTTGACATCCAAGAATACGGAAATGAAAAGGAATAAAGATATCCTATTGGCTAAGTTATTAAATTTGTAATACAATGAAGGAGCTATCGATAATAATACCAGTCTATAATGTTCAAAATTATTTAGAAGATTGCTTGCTTAGTATATACAAGCAATCGTTGTCTTTGGAAACATTCGAAGTCATTGCTGTGAATGACGGTTCAACGGATAAAAGTATTGATATCCTGAGGAAATATGAGGAGATATATCCGAATATGATTATAATATCTCAGAAAAATAGTGGGCAATCGGTGGCCAGGAATAACGGATTGACTGTGGCAAGCGGAAAATATGTTTTTTTTATGGATTCTGATGATTATCTTTGTTTGGATTCATTGGCTTCTCTTTTGTCAAAAGCGACGGAACACGATCTGGATGTTTTGAGGTTTGATTATAAATATGTTGATGAAGAAGGACATGAATTGGATAAAAAAACAAATCGTGATAAGAGAATGCAATATAGTGGTCGGTTAGTAGATGGACAATTTTTGTATGAACATCTTTATCAAGGAGAATTCTTTTGCTTGTCTTTAATCAAAAGAAGTTTTTTATTAAAATATTCTATTCAATATAAAGAAGGGGCTTTTTTTGAAGATGTGGAATATGCCTTAAAAATTGCTTACCATGCAAATAAGGTTGTTTATATGGATTCTTGTATTTATGCATATCGCCAAAGAGGAACTTCAACAATTTATACAATTGATAAAAAGAAAGTAACGGATATAATAGGGGCTTCTATCTCTGTTTTGCAATACATAGAAGATCCTTCTCTCGGTAATGGCTTTAAGAATGTAATAAAAGAAACGGTAACGAGTTTAATGGTTTTTGCTTTATTGCGTATAGCTGAATTGAAAGAGAGAGAAGTGCAGAAAAGTTTATGTGTTTTAATTCATGAATCAGGTATCTCTCATTTACAGCCTGGTAAAGAAGTGAAAGAATACATTATATCTTGTGGCTTTAATGTTATGGGCGGATGGAATGTCGTACGGATTTTGTATCCGGTTGTTTGGCTGAAAAAAAAGTTAAGGGGATAAAAAAAGTTTTTTCTATGATGCAGTTTTTTTATATTTGATTCCATTAAGATGAAATATTCTGTAGAGATGGAAAAGAGTGGTTATTTTTGTGGAATAGGTATATTTTTGCTATTATTGTTCTCCCAATGTTCTTCAGATGTGGTGGAAGAAGAGATTATTCCTTATATATTTAAATCTAATGCATTGTTTGTTGAATCTTCTTTGGATATACCGCGAAGGAGTGAGGGGGATATTTTGTTATTGACAGATGGGAGACTTCTTTTGATCTATACTAAATTTGTGGGAGGATATGAAGACCATGATCATGCTGTGTTAGTGAAGCGAATTTCAAAAGATAAGGGACAAACGTGGTCTGAAGAAATGGAGTTTATTGATCAAAGAGGTCATTTAAACGTGATGTCAGCTTCTTTATTGCAATTGAAGGATGGTGGTTTGGCTTTGTTCTATTTAGTCAAAAATAGTAATAAGGACTGTTATCCAGTTGTCCGGTTTTCTGCTGATAATGGAGAGAATTGGTCGGAACCTACGGCTTGTATTTCGCCAGAAAGTGGCTATTATATTATGAATAACTCTCGTGCTATCCAGTTGTCTACGGGACGGATAGTTATACCTATTTCCCAACATATCGTTGATAAAGCTGGAGTGTTTTCAGAAAGCGGCATAATCTTTTGTTGTTATTCTGATGATGGTGGGAAAAATTGGTGTAAGGGTAAATCATTTACATCACCGGATCGGTCATTAGTGTTGCAAGAACCGGGAATTGTCGAGTTGTCCGATGGTAAGATTCTCATGTATATAAGAACAAACAGCGGATATCAATATTATTCTTATTCGGATAATAGAGGGTATTCTTGGGGTAAACTCTCTCGAAGTCCTTTAGAATCACCGTTGGCTCCAGCTTTGATAGAAAGGAATCCTTATACGAAAGCTTTGGTTGCCGTATGGAATAAAAGTAAAAGCGAACGAATGCCTCTTTGTATTGCCTCCTCTTTTAATGAAGGTACGATGTGGAGTAATAAAGCTTTATTAGAGAATCAAAATGGTTATTTGGCCTGTTATCCGGCAATGGAATTTTTGTCGGATAATGAGATGCTTGTTTTGTATAGCATATCGAAACAAGAACAATGGGGATTGGGTAGTTTGAAATTAGTGTATGTTCGGTCTTATTGATGTTTAGTTAATGAAACAGAGGATATCTATTCACACTTTGTGCTCAGACGGTCGATTCAGCACATTAATTTAAGAACCGTCCAAATTTATACTTGAAAAAAATAAAGATAACAAAATAATGGACAATATACTGATAACTTCGCCATCTTTGGATACAAAAGATAATGTAAGTGGCATTTCTTCGATAACCCGTTTATTGATGTCGTATAATACGAAAGTAAATTATTATCATTTTGTATTAGGGAGGAAGGATAATTCAAAACGTGGTCTTTTTTGGTTGATTACTCAGATGAAAACACCATTTAAGATATTGACTTTTGTTAGGAAGCATCATATTTCAGCAGTACATTTTAATATAGGTTTTGAACCTTTGTCTTTATTGCGGGATGTATTTCCTTATTTTTTACTCTATTTGAAAGGATTGCCTTTGTATCTTCATATTCATGGGGGACGTTATATATCATCTATTCCTGATAGTATAATATTACGATCGATTATTAAATTCTTTTTGAAGAAAAGTACTGAAATATTGGTGTTGAGTAGTACCGAATGTGATTATTTGTCGTTACATTATCCTTTTCTTTTTGGAAAAAAGATTTGGGTTATACCAAATGCAGTCGAGATACCGAAAGAAAATGAATTGAAAAAGGATTATCAAAGTGAGTTTTTGAATATATTGTACTTGGGACGTATTGATCGAAAAAAAGGGTTGGAAACCATTGCAAGGTCTTTAAATGAATTATCCGATAAAGGAATTTCTTATCGATTTTATTTATGTGGAGTAGGTCCGGATAAGGATTGGTTTATAAAACAGTTAAACGGAGCAGCTTATGCATCTATTATCGACAAAGGGTTGGTCTATGGAGAAATGAAAAAAGAAGTACTTTCCTTATCCCATATCTTTTTGTTGCCATCTTTTTTTGAAGGGCTTCCTATGGCATTGTTGGAGAGTATGGGAAATGCAGTTGTCCCGATAGTTACTCCTGTTGGTTCTATGTCGGTTGTCGTACAAGATCATGAAAATGGATTTTTGATTAACGATGATACAGCAATTACTGATATTATAGTGCGCTTAAACCAGGAGCGAAACTTGCTTGCTGCAATGGCTTTTCGAAGTCGAAAAACTATAATGGAACAGTTCTCTATCACTCGATATGTTGATATGATCAATGAAATATATTGTTCAGTTTAATTTTAAGAATTTGATATATAAATATTGGGTTGTTTATTATATATCGTTTCCAAAGGCGCTTGGGGTCTTGGAGTAATCTGCCTAACCACTCTAAACCACAATCTATCATCCATTTAGCTGGTCTTTTTTTTACTTCAGCATAAAAATCGAAGACTGCTCCTATACCAGTGATAACGGAAGCTTTAATCTCTGATTTATTTTCTATAATCCATTTCTCTTGTTTAGGTGCAGTCATACCAACAAATAAGACATCAGGATTGAAAGAATTGATATTTTGTATCATACTCTTGTTATCTTGCTCAGAAAATACGCTTTTGAAAGGAGGACTGTAGGTCTCTGCTTGAATATTAGGATACTCTTTCTGCAATTTGTTTTTTATTTTATCCAAAGTTTCTTGAGATGCTCCGAGATAAAAACATTTACCTGCTTTTTCATTTAGTGTGTGCAGGATCATTTCGTGTAAATCAGCACCAGCCACTTTATGTATTTTATTCCCTGTTAGGAATTTGGCGGCCAATACGATTGCAATTCCATCCGGTAATAAAATGTCACTAGTCAATAATGCATTTTTAAATATGGTATCCTTTTCTGCTGTTACCCACGAGTGCGCGTTGATTGTATTAATGACCGTTTTTGAAACAGGTATATTATCGAATATGTAATTTTTTGCAATTTGATAATCTTGTAAAGATATGAATTGTGCCTTCATGTTGATTATGATTGTTTTATCGGTTGAGATATTTCGTTTTTTAAATCGTGATTATTAGATAATATAAGTCCGAGAAGCATCAGCATGAAAAATCCTTTGTTGCTTGTAAACGAGGCATCTGCTATGTTTTCGATTATACAATATCCTGTAATTAAGAGTGTTAATGCAAATATTTTAGTCTCTTGTGTTTTTGAAAATATCGTATAAGATTTTTTTAATAGATAAAGCCAGAATGATATAAATAAACAAATTCCAACGATTCCGAATTGTGCGAGAGACGGATAATAGGTATCTGCGATAAACGACCAGTCGTTTTTACTGATTCCCCATACATTGTCAATATCATATTTACTGTATAAGGGGGAGTAGTAATATCCAGATGTATGTGTGGCGAAACTTGCAAGTCCGCTACCGAAAGGTAGATAGTCTACAAATATACTGATTGATGTTGCATATAAAACAAATCGGGCAATATCACTTTTCTCTGTCCCATTCATCATGAAACCTTGTCCAAAATAAAGCATAATTTTTTCCCAAGCAACAAGTATTATAATTGTGACACTACATGTTAATATCGATATGTTTTTAATGTTTATCTTTAGATGATCTGGATTTTCAAAATATAAGATAGTGACTATGGATAATGCATAAAATCCATAAAATTTGGATCGTCCGGAAACAAGTCCTATGGTTAACATTATTAAAAAAATAATTTTATCTTTTTTTGTGTAATTTGAAGCGTATAAATATACAATTGATATTGCGGTTATTACTCCTGCGAAATTTGTAGGATGTATCATTATTGTAGGTATTGTCTGAGGAATTATTATATTGACCAATCCTATTGGCAGTAAGATGAACCAAAATAGCAACATGAGTTGTTTAAGTAATAAACGCTGAGTATTACTGAATTGTGGTTTTAATTGATACATACAGAAAAATGCCAAATAGGGTTTCATTTGTATGATTAAGTCCATTAATATCGCTTTTTTATTATTGCTACCGATCCATAGAGAATAGCATAGATAGAAAAGAAAAACGAATAATGTAAACAGAAAGACTTTATTGATTTTCCAGTCTTTGGATCGAAATAGGGAAAAAAGAAAAATTATAAGTAAGCATAAACCACAAATTTCATCTATGGATTTGAATCTTATGACATCATGAAGAACAACTCCGAATGTGATAGTGATTATAAATAATTTGTATAAAATATTATTTAGGAATGTTTGCATCTCATTGTTTGCTATGGATTATGTAATTTGTGACAAAGATACCACTTCGCTTGAAATTAGGCAAAGTAAGTAAGGTTAATTGTTCTTTTATTTGGTAGTCTTCATGTATTTAATTGGACCGAATATGTCAAACCACATCCATTTCGACTGGACTATAAAGTGCTTGTTGTGTAACAACGCCAACCGTTTGGTGACGAGTCTGTCATCTTGGATGTGAGAATGGCAAATTTTATCCGTTGAAATAGATATGTTCGATCAGGATTTTGGTTCCGATGAAGATTAGGATTAAGCCGCCGATCAGGTCTAATTTGAGATCTATCTTGCGGCTGAAGTGGTTTCCGAAGTAGACTCCGAATGCTGAGAACAAGAATGTGACGATTCCTATTGTCAGGGCTTCCAGTGCAATGCCTGTTTCGATGCAGGCGAGCGATATGCCGACTGCCAGAGCGTCGATGCTTGTCGCAATGCCCAGGCCGCAAAGTGTCTTGTAGCACAGCGGGTTCGTCTTGCAATTTTTTTCTTTTTCTTCCTTTGTGCTTTCGTATATCATTTTACCTCCGAGGTAAAGCAGCAGCAGGAAGGCGATCCAGTGATCGAATGCTGTGATATATTTCTTGAAACTCAGCCCTGCCAGATAACCGGCTATGGTCATCCCGGCCTGGAATCCTCCCATTACGCAACCGATCTTCAGCATGTGGTGATGTTTGTAGTTTTGAATGAGGGCTCCGCCTGCGACAGAAACCGCGAGACTGTCCATCGACAGCCCCACAGCCAGTAACACTATTTCTATAAATGACATATTATATTAAAATATTTCTTCCTTGATGATCATCTCCTATACCTTTCCTTCTTTTTTGGGGGATGCGTGCTTGCGCGTCTAACAACGCTTCTGTACACCTGTTTCAGCAGGTTTATAATTCTGTTTCGATTTTATATTTGTTTCGATTGGGTGAATCCCTCGAAATCAATTCTCCGATGAATCCTGCGAGGAACATTTGTGTTCCGAGGATCATGGCTGTCAGCGAAACATAAAAATAGGGCGAGTTGGTGACCAATGGCCGCAAATCTCCTGTACAGATAGAAATCAGTTTCGCGCCCAGTACGATGACCAGTGCTATGAAACCGATAAAAAACATCACGCTTCCCCATAATCCGAAGAAATGCATCGGTTTCTTGCCGAATTTGGAGGTGAACCAGAGGGTGATCAAGTCCAGATAACCGTTCACGAAACGGTTCAGCCCGAACTTGGTCGTTCCATATTTGCGTGCTTGGTGATGCACCACTTTTTCACCGATCTTGTTGAATCCTGCGATTTTGGCAAGGTAGGGGATGTAGCGGTGCATGTCGTTATAGATTTCTATATTCTTGATGACGATATTCTTGTAGGCTTTGAGTCCACAGTTGAAATCGTGCAGGTTTGTGATGCCGGAGAACTTTCGTGCCGTAGCGTTGAACAACTTGGTCGGGATGGTTTTCGACAACGGGTCGTAGCGTTTTTTCTTCCAGCCCGACACCAGGTCGTAGCCGTCTTCGGTGATCATCCTATACAGTTCGGGAATTTCGTCGGGGCTGTCTTGAAGGTCGGCGTCCATTGTGATGACCACATCTCCTTTTGCCCGTTGGAAACCGCAGTTCAGACCGGGGGATTTACCGTAGTTGCGACGGAACTTGACTGCGTGTACCACTTCCGGATTTTTGCTTTTAAGCGCTTCGATCACCTCCCATGAGTTGTCCGTGCTCCCGTCGTTGATAAAGATTACTTCGTAACTGAAGTTATGTTCTTTCATCACCCGCTCTATCCATGCAAACAGTTCTGGAAGAGATTCGGCTTCATTGTACAATGGTATAACTACTGATATGTCCATTATTTGTTTTTTATATTCTTCTTATTTTTCTTCGGACACCGGGTTTGCTGTTTGTTTGCGGCAAATCAGTGCTGCTACCGGTATGGATAATATGATCCCGTAAAATATATTATTGAAAATACCTTGAATAGCCATGTGGATGGGGGTGATGTTGGTCCGGCTGATGGCTTCGATCATTTCGCTGTTGAAGTCAGCCTCTTTCAGCATAGCTATAGCCTGTGTCATCGTGTTGCTCAGGAAATCGGGCGGAGCGATAAACTGGAAGAATATGAAATGCTCGATCGAAACGATCAGGGCAGCGAAGAAGTACAGCATGATGCCGAATCGCCATGCGTGGAAGAAACTGATGCTTCCTCCTATGTCCTGCCGGTAACGTTTGGTCAGGTAGTAGGCGATGAAAGGAACGGCAAGGCTCAAGCCTTCATAAATAAGGATAAGCGAGGGAATGGAGTACCCGAAGATGAGGAACAGATATTTTATTACCCAATAGATCCCCATAGCCAGGCCATAAGACATCGCACATTTCAGCAGTAAACCTTTATTCTCTTCCATGATAACGCTGTTTTTAATGTTCTCATCAGCAAAATTACTCCTTTTACGAGAATATACAATGCTTAGAATTGACAATTGACAATCGGCAATTGACAATTAACGAACGATTAACAGATAATTAACAATTGAACATAAAAAAAGACAATTGACAATCGCAATTAGATATCTTTCTTAATTGTCAATTGTCAATTGTCCTTTTATTTCGAGCCTCTTGTCGGATTCGAACCAACGACCCCGAGATTACAAATCACGTGCTCTGGCCAACTGAGCTAAAGAGGCAGGTGGGTAAGCTTACTACATCGCGCCGCTACAACCAAGTACCCTTGCTGCGGTCAAGCCCTGGGGGATTCCGAGGGAGCATGCCGTGTAGGACTTACCCGGGTGCAAAAGTAGATATTATTTTTTACAAAGCAAGCGTTTTCTGCCAGTATGGGTGTTATTTATTTGTAAGTGGTTGGAAACCTTTGGCTTTTAGATATGTTAAAAAATATATGCAGGGCGCTTGTGGGGAGGGCTTGTGAGGAAAAACCATTTGTCATTCTGGTAGTGAAAATGCGAAAATGATGTGAAATAGCTATGTTAAAAAATATTACCCTTGCTACTAATTCTGTTTTCCCGCTATTGAAACTCGATTTAGACGGGGTGTTGTGTTATTTTGATAGTAGAAGATTGAAAAGTAGAGCTTGTTTATAAGGAAAGGATATTTCGGATTTATAAATAATCTTGTACCTTTGCGTTCAAATTCAAAAATCAAAAACACTATTTACAATGGGTGGTTTTTTCGGAACTATTTCTAAGTCGGCCTGTTCAACTGATTTATTCTATGGCACCGACTATAATTCTCATCTGGGGACCCGGCGTGGCGGTATGGCTACATACGATAAGGAGGTCGGGTTCACACGTTCGATTCACAATCTGGAAAGTTCTTATTTTCGTACAAAGTTCGAGTCTTCTCTCGATAAGTTTGTGGGAAATGCCGGTATCGGCATTATCAGCGATACGGATGCGCAGCCGATCGTCATCAACTCTCATCTCGGAAAGTTCGCTATCGTGACGGTTGCGAAGATCAATAATGTCGATGAGTTGGAACAGGACTTGCTGAAGGCCAACATGCACTTTTCCGAACTGAGTTCGGGCAAGACGAATCTGACCGAACTTGTGGCGTTGCTGATCACGCAGGGAAAAAACTTTGTCGAAGGAATAGAAAATGTCTATGACCGTATCAAAGGTTCCTGCTCCATGTTGTTGCTTACGGAAGACGGCATCATCGTGGCACGCGACAAGTGGGGACGAACGCCTATTATTATAGGTAAGAAAGAGGGCGCTTTTGCCGCGACGAGCGAATCGAGCAGTTTGCCCAATTTGGATTATGAGATAGACCGATTTGTCGGACCGGGTGAAATCTTGTGCATGCGTGCCGATGGTATCGAGCAGATGCGCCGGCCGAACGAAAAGATGCAGATATGTTCCTTCTTGTGGGTTTATTATGGTTTCCCCGTCTCTTGCTATGAGGGAAGGAATGTCGAGGAAGTCCGTTTCCAATGTGGCTACAAGATGGGAAAGAAAGATGAGAGCAAGGTGGATTGTGTCTGCGGTATTCCCGATTCGGGTGTCGGCATGGCCTTGGGGTATGCCGAAGGAAAAGGAGCGCCTTACCATCGGGCTATCGCCAAATACACGCCGACCTGGCCGCGCAGCTTCACTCCGGCCAACCAGGAAATGCGTTCGCTCGTGGCCAAGATGAAACTGATTCCCAACCGGGCCATGCTGGAAGGCAAGCGTATCCTGTTTTGTGACGACTCGATCGTACGTGGGACACAGCTTCGCGACAACGTGAAAATTCTGTATGACTACGGAGCAAAAGAGGTGCATATGCGTATTGCCTGTCCGCCCCTTATCTACGGTTGCCCGTTTATCGGCTTTACTTCGTCGAAGAGCGACCTTGAACTGATCACCCGCCGGATCATCAAAGAACTGGAAGGAGACGAGAACAAGAACCTGGAGAAATATGCGACAACCGATTCGCCTGAATATCAAAAAATGGTGCAGATCATTGCCGAACGTTTCGGCCTGAGCTCGTTAAAGTTCAATACGCTGGAGACGCTCATCGAAGCGATCGGTTTGCCGAAATGCAAAGTCTGTACGCATTGTTTCGACGGAAGCAGTTGTTTCTAAAGAGATGTGACCGGATGATATAAGGAAAATCATGTGCAGAAATGCACATGATTTTTTTGTTGTTAATGACACTTTGTTTACTTTTATGGCTTGTAACATTAATGATAAGCTTATGACAGTAACAGATAGATTTTTGAAGTACGTGACGTTCGACACCGAGTCGAGCGAAACGACAGGCGTGACCCCCAGTACGCCGGGACAGCGCGTGTTTGCCGAAGCATTGGTGAAAGAGTTGGAAGAGGTCGGATTGGAAGATATCACCCTCGACGACAAGAGCTACCTGATGGCTACCCTGCCGGCCAATACGGCAAAGGAAGTTCCGACGATCGGCTTTATCGCCCATTTGGATACCAGTCCCGATATGTCGGGCAAGGATGTCAAGCCCCGTATCGTGAACTATAAGGGAGGCGATATCGTGTTGTGTGCCGAAGAGAACGTGGTGCTCTCGCCGCTCATGTTTCCCGAACTGAACGATTATAAGGAACAGGACATCATCGTGGCCAACGGCAAGACTTTGCTGGGAGCAGACGATAAAGGGGGAGTGGCCGCTATCATCGCCGCCATGAAATACCTGAAAGATCATCCGGAGATCGAACACGGCAAGATCCGTATCGGGTTTACGCCCGATGAAGAGATAGGAGCCGGAGCCGACTATTTCGATGTCGAAAAGTTCGGTTGCGAATGGGCCTATACGATCGACGGCGGGCAGATCGGCGAGTTGGAATACGAGAACTTCAATGCTGCCGGAGCCAAAGTCGTTTTCAAAGGGCTGAACGTGCATCCGGGATATGCCAAAGACAAGATGCTGAACGCATCGTTGCTGGCGGTGGAGTTTGCCTCCTGGCTGCCTGTCGCACAGCGTCCCGAACATACGTCCGGCTATGAAGGCTTTTTCCACCTGACCGGCATGAGCGGAACGGTCGAAGAGGCTTCCCTTTCCTATATTATACGCGACCATGTGCGCACTGCTTTCGAACAGAAGAAGGAGCTGTTGCGCGAGTTGGTGAAACGCATGAACGAGATGCATCCGGGCAGCACGACGCTCGAAATGCGCGACCAGTATTACAATATGCGTGAAGTGGTCGAACCGAAGAAGTTTATCGTGGACCTGGCGTTCGATGCTATGAAGGAAGCCGGTGTCACGCCTTTGGTGAAACCGATCCGCGGAGGGACGGACGGCGCTCGCCTGTCTTTCATGGGACTGCCTTGCCCGAATATCTTCGCCGGCGGGTTGAACTTCCACGGCCGTTATGAGTTCCTGCCGGTCAAGTCGCTTGAAAAGAGCATGGAGACGGTCGTTAAAATAGCAGAATTGTTAGTCAAAGGAAATTATAAATCATAAATCACAAATCATAAATCATGAAAACAACTCCGTTTACCGACGTGCACATCGCACTCGGTGCCAAAATGCATGAATTTGCAGGTTTCAACATGCCGATCGAGTATACCGGTATTATCGACGAACACATGACCGTAGTGAACGGTGTAGGCGTGTTCGATGTTTCCCACATGGGCGAGTTCTGGGTAAAAGGCCCGAACGCCCTGGCATTCATCCAGAGCATCACCTCGAACGACGCTTCCGTGTTGCCGATCGGCAAGGCTCAATATACTTGCTTCCCGAATGACAAGGGCGGTATCGTGGACGACCTGTTGGTCTATCATTATGAACCGGAAAAATACCTGTTGGTCGTCAATGCAGGTAATATCGCCAAAGACTGGGACTGGTGCGTAAGCCATAACACGGTAGGGGCGGAACTGGAGAACTCTTCCGACCGTACTGCACAGCTGGCTGTCCAGGGTCCGAAAGCCATCGAGGTTTTGCAACGTCTGACTCCGGTCGACCTGTCTTCCATCCCTTACTATTCGTTTGTGACAGGCGAGTTTGCCGGTTGCAAGAACGTCATCATCTCCAATACGGGATATACCGGAGCCGGTGGTTTCGAACTTTATTTCTATCCGGAAGAGGCCATGACGATCTGGAACGCCATCTTCGAAGCCGGCAAGCCCGAAGGCATCAAACCGATCGGCCTGGGTGCACGCGACACGTTGCGTTTGGAAATGGGCTTCTGCCTGTACGGCAACGACCTCGACGACACGACTTCGCCGATCGAAGCCGGTCTGGGATGGATCACCAAGTTTGCCGAAGGCAAGAACTTCACCAACCGTGCCGAACTGGAACGTCAGAAGAAAGAAGGCGTTAGCCGCAAGTTGTGCGCTTTCGAACTGGTCGACAAAGGTATTCCCCGCCACGGCTACGAAATCGCAGATGCCGCAGACAACATCATCGGGGTGGTGACATCCGGAACCATGTCGCCTGTCTTGAAAAAAGGTATCGGTATGGGATATGTGAAACCTGAATTTGCGAAAGTCGGGACCGAAATCTTTATCAAAGTCCGGAATCGCAATCTGAAAGCCCAGGTCGTAAAAGCACCGTTCCGCAAGTAAGACGAGATAGATAGGAAAACCCATAGGGTTAGGAGGTGTAAAGCATAGCTTTAGCCACCGTAACCCTATGGGTTTTGTCGTGCTTCGGATTTTGTTGTGATTATAGTGGGGGAAATGGGAGATGTTTTGTAAGTTTGCATCCCGAATAAAAAAGAGGATATTTCTATGTTGAATTTTCTGAAAAACTGGACATTGCCCGTTGCGATGCTTGCCGGAGCATTGGGGTATTTTGCTTTTGCCAATTTCGCTTTTCTGGAGCCGACAAAACCGTTCATGAATTCTTTTATCGCCAACCTGACTCCCGCTCTTATTTTTGCGCAACTATTGCTGACTTTCTGTAAAGTGCAACCGCACGAACTGCTGCCTTCTCCCTGGCATGGATGGTTGCTGTTGTTCCAGCTTGTTTCGGCTTCTCTGGTGGCCTCTTTGTTGATATTTGTGCATATGGATGGCGCCTACAAGGAGGTTTTCGAGGGTGCGATGGTCTGTCTGATCTGCCCGACGGCTACGGCAGCGGCTGTTATCACCGGCAAGTTGGGAGGGAGCGCGTCCAGCCTGACGACTTACACGTTGTTGTCGAACATCCTGGCGGCGGTAATCGTCCCGCTGATGTTCCCGTTGGTAGAACCCCATGCCGATATAACCTTTATGGCTGCTTTCCTGAAGATATTGAGTAAGGTGTTCCCCTTGCTGCTCTGTCCGTTTTTCCTGGCGATACTGTTTCGCTATTTCCTACCGAGGCTGCATCATTATCTGTTGGGTTTCCGCGATCTTGCCTTCTATCTCTGGGGTGTCGCGCTTGCCATCGTGACAGCGCAGACCGTGAAGTCTCTTGCCGAAAGCAGCGCTCCGGCAAGAGTGGAGATGCTGATAGCCTTAGCCGGGTTCGTCACCTGCGCCATTCAGTTCTATTTGGGCAAAAGGATCGGGACCCGCTATTCCGACCGCATCAGTGCCGGGCAGGCCCTCGGCCAGAAAAACACCGTACTCGCCATCTGGATGGCCTATACCTATCTGGACCCTCTTTCATCGGTCGGCCCCGGATCATACGTCCTGTGGCAAAACATTTTTAACAGCTACCAGCTTTGGAAAAAGAGGAGGAATGAAATAAAATAATGAAAGTAAGATAATATGTATGGCGAAAAAATGCCTTCTAATACAAATGTTATATGCTTATATTTCATTATCAATATACTTTATAACCCTACATGGGTTTCCTACGGCAACACAATTATCAGGAATAGAACGAGTGACAACGCTTCCGGCTCCGATAACACTGTTTTTACCAATAGTTACGCCCGGTAAAACAATGCTTCCTCCTCCAATCCATGCGCCATCACAAATTTTTATAGGTAACGCATACGTTTTGCAGATTCCTGTCTTTATCTCCTCATCATTCATTATCCTTTCGTGCACTTTCGTTGAATGGGTAGCGGTATATAGCTGCACATTGGAGGCTATCAGTACGTTATTGCCGATTTCAATGATATTGTTATCTACAAATGTGCAATTCATGTTGATGACTACCTGATTGCCAACAAAAATATGTTTCCCGTATTCACAGTGGAAATCAATATCTAAATGAACATTTTCACCTATTTTACCGAATAATTTCTGTAAGATGTTTCTTTTCAGTTCTACATCAGCATAATCCGTATTGTTCAATTCTTTTAGTAATCTTTTAGCATTCAATGCCATTGTTGCCAATTCCTTATCACCACCATTGAATACTTCTCCTGCCAAACATTTTTCCAATTCTGTTTTCATGTCTTAGTATTTTAATAAAAAGAGTTCATTGCTTTCCATAAAGTGTGAGTTTTTGTCTACAAAATAAAACATTTTGGTTTACAGTAAATTTATCCTATGTTAAAAAATGCCTTTCTTATCCTGCTTAACGATTGTTGTGTCATACCTAAGAAGGATGCGATATATCCTAAGTTGGCCCGTTGGAAAAGAGTGGGATATTCTTGCACAAAATGTTCATACCGTTCTTTGGCAGACCAGTTCAACCTGCGGATATGAGTATCTTGCAGTTTGAGGAAGTTCTCCTGTTGGAGAACTCTCATCCAATTGGCTATATCGATGTTTGATTTATACAGGACGTTTAATGTTTCTATGGAGATGGAATAAACCAATGTATCTTCCAGAGTCTCTACATATTCAAATCCGGCTTTGTTCCTGTACAAATCCCATGAGCCGCAGGTGACATCACCTTCCAAAGAGAACCATGTGGTTATTTCTTTTCCGTTATGCAGGATGTATGAGCGTGTCATGCCTTTTTCTATGAAATAAATATGCTTGTCTAAATGGTTGGCTTGTACAATAATGGTTTTGGCAGGGAACAGCTGTGGTCTCAGATTCTCTTTTAAGAGGTTTAATGAATCATCCTGCATCGGATAATATTCTTTTATTTTTCTGATTATATTGTTCATTGTTGGTGACTTTTATTTGAATATTATCATTGGACTTGTAGCCAGCCCGTTAGTTTAGCAAAATAATCACCCCTGAACCGATGACCATGATTATTGCACCCAGCAATTTCTTTTTGATATTCTGTTCTTTGAATATCCGATATCCTAAGATGATGCTTACTAAGGTGGATAATTGGAATAGAGCCAAAGCATATCCGACATTCATGTGCGAGAAAACATAGTTTGTCGTGTATTGCATGGTTCCGATGCATAGGACCAAACAAGCGTATGACGGCAAATGATGGCATTTTATCTGTTTCAGTTCTTTCAGAAAACGAACTTTGAAAAAGAAAAGAAGTATAAAAGAGAAAAACGCCCCGAACCAGCACCAAAAGAAAAAAGAAACCATGGTAGAGGAATAAAGAATGACTTTCTTTATAAATATAGCTTCGATGGCTGTCAATACCATTGCAGCGATACGATACTGTATATCCTTGTTTTTCAATAGTCTCCAGGAAAAACGCTCTTGCATTGTGTCTAATACGAAGTAGCTGCCGTAAATAATTAGGATGATACCGGCTATACCCCAGATATTGGGAATTTCGTGCAGAAAAACAATGCCGACCAAAATGCCTACTACCGATTTGTAGGAATTGATCGGTCCTAAAATCGAAAGGTCTCCGCCCTGTAGCGCTTTGACTAAAAAACCATTGCCTATTGCACCGAACACTCCGGCAATGATTCCGTAATACCAGCTTAGTTCAGATACCTGTCCCCAATCTTGCCTCCATGCCGGAACGATACAAAGAATGCTCAATATGAAAAAAGTCAGGAAATTGACCAGCAGCGGATGGTTTTGTTGTTCGGTCAATTTCTTCTGAAAAACATTTCCTATCGGATTGGATAGGATACGCAGAATGAGTGAGAAGGCTGTTGCTAACATTTGTCCATTAGATGCATTAGAATAAAATATAGTTTTTCGGTTAAAGACATTTCTGTCAGCCGTGAGTCGGGGCCAGCAGAAGTTCATAGTCTATGACGTCCAGCCAACGGTCGAACTTCAAGCCTACCTTTTTGAAGCGGGAGACTTGTTTGAACCCAAGTCTTTCATGCAAGATGTTACTGGCTTCGTTCCCCTCCGTGATGCAGGCTATCAAAGCGCAATAGCCATTTTCGCGACATGCTTCAATCAGTTTTTGCATCAGGAGCGTGCCGATCCCTTTTCCGGTATGCCCGGAAGACAGATAAACGGTCGTTTCCAGCGTATAGCGGTAGGCAGCACGCTCTTTCCATGTATGGGCATAACAATAACCGACGATTTTCTTGTCCTCCTCATAAACGAAATAAGGGAAAGATGAAGATATTTCAGCAATCCGGGTGCGCATTTCTTCTTCCTGTACCGGTTCCGTGTCGAAAGTCGCTACGCTATGCACTACATATTCATTATAAATATCCGCGATCGCCTTCGCATCCTGAAGTTTCACCTGTCTGACCATATCTTTATTATCTTGTATTCTTGTCACAAAAATAATGTATTGGAAGGAAAATAATCCCTATTTTTGTAAAATAATTGATATAGGTATGAGATTAAGCAACGAATGGTTTACTGCTCTTTCGGAGAATGAATCCGGACAACTGGTCACCGTTTCCGGTCGTGATGAATTAACTGAATTTATTCAGTCGGGTAAGTTCAAAGAGCGGGTGGAAATCACCTGGAAATATGAAGGTGACGACAAAGGAATGCCTTCCGAAACGCTTGCCGAAAAGATGGAAGAGGTACAGGAAGTTTTGCGTAAGGCAATGGAAAAGGACAAACTCTCGATTCTGACCGGTGTTTATACCGGAGGCGGAGAGAGGGTATGGGTATATTATACCCGGACTGTTCGCGTTTTTGGCGAACGGTTGAACGAAGCTCTGGCCCCGTTTGAAATGTTGCCGCTCTCTATCTATACGGAGGTAGACCCCGAATGGGAGGAATATTTGGATATGTACGAGATGAAAGAATGGGCCATTGAATGAGATTTCGCCCGTACGGAAAAGATAAAAAACAGCCTTGTTCCCGCGCTTGACACAGGAACAAGGCTGTTTCCACAATAACACAGTGGCTTTTGGAGGTAAGCCGAATATTATTGTTTTAATAAATAAGATTTGAAACTTTCGAAGTCCTTGTCCATCCCGACGCTTTGTTTTTCTCCTTGCATGAAGGCTTTCAGTTTGGCGGGGATTTCGATGTCGGCCTCCAGTATTTTGTCTACCGTCCCTTTGAACTTCGCCGGATGGGCGGTTTCAAGGAACAGGCCTGTTTCGTTTGGGGACAGCCCGCTTTCTATCAATGCCTGATAGCCGCAAGCACCGTGCGGGTCCAATATGTAACCGGTCTCGTCGTACACCTGCTTCATGGTAGTCCCGATCTCTTCGTCCGTGAAACGGTAACCACTGATCAGTTGGCAGATTTCCGCATGCGGGTTACCGTTCTTGCCGTACAAGTCCAGGATACGGGCGAAGTTACTCGGATCGCCGACATCCATCGCATTGGCAATGGTCGGGACGGAAGGGCGCGGCGTGTAGACACCCGTACGGAGATATTCCAGGAATACATCGTTGCGGTTGTTGGCTGCCACGAAGCGTTTGATCGGCAACCCCATCCGGTGGGCGAACAATCCGGCTGTGATATTGCCGAAGTTCCCACTGGGGACGGATACGACCAGTTCGTCCGCTTTGCCCGCCTTGTCCAGTTGGGCATACGCGTTGAAGTAGTAGAATGATTGCGGAAGGAAACGCGCCACATTGATAGAGTTGGCAGAGGTCAGTTTCATGTGGCGGTTCAACTCTTCGTCCATGAAGGCTGACTTGACCAATGCCTGGCAGTCGTCGAATGTCCCGTCTACTTCCAGTGCCGTGATGTTTTGCCCGAGCGTGGTGAACTGGCATTCCTGGATCGGGCTAACTTTCCCTTTCGGATAGAGTACATATACGTGAATGCCCGGTACGCCGAGAAAACCGTTTGCAACGGCACTCCCCGTATCTCCGGATGTGGCCACTAATACGTTCACCTGTTTCAAGCCCTCTTTCTGGATGAAATAACCTAACAGGCGGGCCATGAAGCGCCCTCCAACATCCTTAAAAGCCAAAGTCGGGCCGTGGAATAGTTCAAGGCTGTAGATATTGTCGCGTACGGGGACGACCGGTGTCTCGAACGAGAGCGTGTCCCGGACGATCGCATCGAGCGTTTCCGGCTCTATATCTTCTCCGAAGAAAGCCCGTGCTACCGTACAGGCGATTTCATGGAACGATTTGTTTTTGAGATCGGAAATCACATCCTTGTCCAAAGGCCGGATGTGTTCCGGCATATATAACCCTTTGTCACCTGCAAGACCTTTTACGACGGCTTCTTCCAGTGAGGCAAGCGGTGCTTGCTTGTTCGTGCTGTAATAGTTCATACTAATTCTTTTATAAATTCGTCTTTCTCTAATATGCCGTATTTCCCTTCCAGTACGGAGAACTCGTCGAAACGTGTCACGCCGTCAGGCTCTTGTCCCGGTTTATAGATGAGGAATGGGACGGGAATGTTCGTATGCGTGCGGATGGCACAAGGAGTCGGATGGTCGGGTAGGACGGCAATCGCCACCGGCTCATCCCATTTCTGCAACTCTTCGAAGATAATGCCGATGGCTCGTTTGTCCAGATCCTCGATGGTCCGAATTTTCAGATCGACATCCCCTTCGTGTCCGGCTTCGTCGCTGGCTTCGACATGCAGGTAGACAAAATCGTTTGTCTTCAATGCTTCGAGAGCGGCATGCGCCTTTCCTTCATAGTTCGTGTCGTAGAGCCCGGTAGCACCTTCCACATCGATCACCTTCAATCCGGCATATACGCCTATGCCCCGTATCAGATCGACGGCCGAGATGACGGCCCCCTGCTTGAAGCCATACATTTCCTGCATGGTCTGCATAGCCGGACGATATCCCGGTGACCAGGGCCATATGCTGTTTGCCGGGTCTTTCCCGATGGCGATACGCCGGCGGTTGACGGGGTGGTCTTTCAGTATCTCCTGCGATTTCAGGATCAGGTCGTTCAGCAGCTCGGCCGTTTCTTGTGCTTCGGGGACTTCCGGCTTGATCATCAAGGGGCGGAAGGGATGGAGAGGCACATCGTGCGGGGGAGTGCAATCCAGGCGTTTGTCGCCTCCTTTCACCACTAACAGATGGCGGTAAGACACACCGGTATAGAAATGTATGCGGTCGGACCCTAACTGTTCGTTCAGAAAGCAGATCAGTTCATTTGCTTCTTCCGTGGTGATATGGCCGGATGAATGGTTCTTCAGAATGTCGCCTTCCACGCAGATCAGGTTACAGCGCATGGCCATTTCACCCGGTTTCAGGTCATATCCGATGCTGGCCGCTTCCAGCACGCCCCGCCCTTCGTAGACGGTCGGGAGGTCGTAACCTAATACGGCCATATTCGCCACTTCGCTTCCAGGATGGAAACCGTCGGCAACGGTCTTCATACGTCCGGTAACCCCCATTTCGGCCAGTTTGTCCATATAGGGAGTGTCCGCATACTGCATCGGGGTCTTGCCGCCCAATGCTTCTATCGGCTCGTCGGCCATACCGTCTTCCAAGATGATTATACTTTTCATATCAGTCTTTCATAATTGTCAATTATCAATTGACAATTGTTTAACGGATGTTAGCAATCGAAATAATATCAGCGAAGACTCCGGCTGCCGTAACATCGGCTCCGGCTCCATATCCTTTGATGATCATAGGATACTCATGGTAGCGTTCAGTAGAGATCATGATGATGTTGTTGCTGCCTTCCAGTTCGTAGAACGGATGGTGTGCATCAACCTCCTGCAAACCGACCTCGCAGGCTCCGTTTTCCATCTTGGCGACGAAACGGAAATGCTTGTCTTCTGCTTCTAGTTGTTGGCGCTTTTCTTCAAACTGGGCGTCCAGTCCCTGTATGTTGCGCCAGAAATCATCCAGCGAACCTTCGAAATAGTTTTCGGGAATGAAAAGGTTGCGCTTCACATCTTCCTGCTCCACTTTGTAACCGGCTTCGCGTGCCAGGATCACCAGTTTGCGGATCACATCCTTGCCGCTCAGGTCGATACGGGGGTCCGGTTCGGAATATCCTTCTTCTTTTGCCATCATGATCGCTTTGCTGAAAGGAATGTCCGCGCTCAATGTGTTGAAGATATAGTTGAGTGTACCGGAAAGGACAGCCTCCAGTTTCAAGATATGGTCGCCGCTGTTGATCAGGTCGTTCATCGTGTTGATGATCGGCAGTCCGGCTCCGACATTTGTTTCGAACAGGAACTTGATGCCACGGTGGCGGGCCGTTTCTTTCAGTTTGATATAGTTTTCGTATGAAGAGGATGCGGCGATCTTGTTTGCCGCAACGACTGATACGTTGTTGTTCAGTAATGTTTCGTATAGATCGGAGACTGCCTGGTTAGCCGTGCAATCCACGAACACCGAGTTAAAGATATTCATCTTCAGAATCTCTTCTTTCAGATGTTCGGGCGAACTTTCTTGTCCGTTCTTTTTCAGTTCGTCGATGCAGGTTTCCAGTTTCAGCCCTTCACGGCAGAAGATGGCATGCTTGCTGTTGGCTATGCCGACTACATTCAGCTTCAGCCCGTTCTGCTGCATCAGCTTCGGTTGCTGGATGCGGATCTGTTCCAACAAATTGCCACCGACTGTGCCGACACCTGCGATGAAAAGGTTTAACACCTTGTATTGGGAGAGAAAAAAGGAATCGTGGATGGAGTTCAATGCTTTACGCAGGTACTTCAGTTTGATGACGAACGAAATGTTCGTTTCGGATGCACCTTGTGCACAGGCGATCACGCTGATACCTGCGCTACCCAATGTTCCGAATAGCCTGCCAGCAATACCGGGAGTGCGCTTCATGTTTTCGCCTACGATAGCGACGGTTGCCAGATCCTTTTCCGCTACCGTGTCGCTCATGTCGCCTTGGGCGCGTTCAAGTGCGAACTCTTCGTCCAGGACTTTGACCGCCAGGTCGGCGTCTGCATTTCGGACGGCAAACGTCGTATTGTTTTCCGAACTGGCCTGCGACACCATAAACACACTGATGCCGTTCTTGGCCAATGTTTTGAAAATACGGTAGTTGACACCGATAACCCCCACCATGCCCAAACCTTGTACCGTAATCAGGCAGGTGTCGTTGATAGACGAGATACCTTTGATGATCGCTTTGCTGTCATCCGGTACACGTTCTTTGGAGATATAAGTACCCCTTGCTGTCGGGTTGAAGGTATTCAGGATGCGGATCGGTATGTTTTTGTGGTAGACCGGGTAGATTGTAGGAGGATAAATCACCTTTGCCCCGAAGTTACACAGCTCCATCGCTTCCGTAAAGGTCAGCCGGTCGATGACGTAGGCCGAACTGATCACACGCGGGTCGGCTGTCATGAAGCCGTCCACATCCGTCCAGATCTCCAGCCGGCGTGCACCTAAAGCCGTTGCCAGGATGGAGGCGGTATAGTCGGAACCTCCTCGTCCGAGGTTGGTCACTTCCCCTTCCTTGCTGGAAGAGATGAAACCGGGTACCAGCGATACTTTGGGTAACGGGTTGAATGTTTCTTCGATCAGCTTGTTTGTTGATTCGAAATCAACGATATGCTTGTTGAATTGTTTGACCGTCTTGATGAATTTGCGCGAGTCGAACAGTTTGGCATCGTTTATCACATTCGAAACGATCAGCGAGGAGATACGCTCGCCGTAGCTGACGATCGTGTCGGAAGTCTTGGCAGACAGGTCGTTGATGAGATACACACCTTTGTAAATATTACCCAGTTCGTCGAGCAAAGCCATCACTTGCTTCTGCACTTCGATCCGCTTTGTTTGGTCGGGAATAACACCTTGTATGACGTCGAGATGGCGGGTTACGATTTCGGAAAACTCTCTTTCGTAGGCTACATCTCCGTTTGCTGCCATCGAGGCTGTCTTCAGCAGTTTGTCCGTGATCCCCCCTAAGGCGGATACTACAACGATTACAGGCTCTTCAATAGCCTCTACTATCTTCTTTACACTCAGAATGCTATCCACGGAACCTACGGATGTTCCGCCGAATTTCAATACTTTCATCGATATGTATTTGTTTAGTCGACAATCGGAAATCGACAATCGGCAGTTTATAAACAGAACTGCATGCCGGTTTGAGAATGTCAGTTATTTACTAATAATTATTGATTGATTTGAAAAAAAACGCAAGTGCAATGTGAGAATTGCAACAAAGCGGGACGTGGTCTCCGCACTTGTTTGTTTGTATATGCTAAACCCCCCAAGGGGTCATTGTCAGTGCCCAGGTATGATATGTGAAACCTGTTAATGTCATTTGCGATTTTTCTTGTGTTTATATTTACGTCGGCAATATTACGCATTATTTTTCAAATGCAAGCATTTTTTTAAGTAAAAGTTGAAATCTGACAGATAAAAGTTCAATCTGACGGCAAAACGAAGGTGCTATGTTAAAATTCCAGATACCAGGGAGGAAACGTGACTGCTGATGTATTTTACTGCATTGTGCAAAACTTCCCGGCTGTATTATTGCCTGTTCGTGGATAATGCGTACATTTGATGAATCATATAACAAATAAAAAACATTAACTATGAAAAAAGAAGAATCAGATCTGAAAATCATGGAAGAGATGGAAAGAAGAGAGTTGCAGGATAGGTATATCCGTTTCGATTGGGCTATCAAGCGTTTATTGCGCCAGAAAGCCAACTTTGGCGTGCTTGAAGGTTTCCTGACTGTTATGATAGGCGAAGAGGTCAAGATATTGGAAATCCTCGAAAGCGAAGGCAACCAGACGGCTTTCGACGATAAATTCAACCGTGTCGATGTCAAGGCTTTGAACAGCAAAGGCGAAATCATCATCGTAGAAGTCCAGAACACCCGCGAACTGTATTATCTCGAACGTATCCTCTACGGTGTTGCTAAAGCTATCACCGAACATATATCTTTGGGCGAGAGTTACCAGAAAGTGAAGAAGGTATATTCCATCAGCATCCTTTATTTCGACCTCGGTGTCGGGACGGACTATTTCTATCACGGGCAGAATCACTTCATCGGTGTTCACACCGGAGATCAGTTACGTATCAACACACGCGATCGCGACGCTGTCATCCCCCGCCTACCGGCCGAAATCTTTCCCGAATACATATTGATCCGCGTGAACGAGTTCGACAAGGTAGCGAGTACTCCGCTCGACGAATGGATCGAATACCTGAAAGATGGTACAATTCGTCCGGACACGACTGTCCCTGGCCTTCGCGAAGCCCGTGAGAAATTGAAATACGACTCCATGACCCGTGGAGAACGCTATGCCTATGAAGAACATCTCACCAATGTTGTGATCCTGGAAGACGCTATTGAGAATGCCAAATGGGAAGGCCTTACCGAAGGAAAGGCTGAAGGACTCGCCGAGGGGGAAACGAAAGCCATGCGCCAAGCTGCTACCAACATGAAGCAGATGGGGATGGATGCCGTCGCTATTTCAAACTGCACCGGTCTGACGGCCGATGAGATCGAAAAACTATAGGCAGGACGTTCCTCTGCATGGTTTTGTTGATTGACCGGTTACGTGTTCTGTTCCCGGTCCATATCTTCCCGGCTTTTGCTCTGTGTCACGAGATAAACACCTATGAAGACCAGGATCGCCGACAGGAATTTCTGCCAAGAAAGAGTGTCTTGCCCGATCATGACGGCGATGAACGAGGCGACGATCGGTTGCACATAGTTGTACATGCTGACTGTTGTCGGGCGGATTCGCTTCAACGACATCGGGATGAGTAGATAGGGGAGGAACGTCGCCCCGAAGAGGACGTAGAAGATCGCGCTTAATTCTGTAAAATCCAACGTTTCACGGTGGAAAGCGGGAGCATCGAGCACATGCCGGAAGGTGAAAGGAACCAATGTCAGCGTTGTGAACAAGAACATCCACTTCATCATTGTGACCGATGAATAGCGCAGGGAAAGCGGTTTCGACAGAACCAGGTAGATGGCGTACATCAACCCGCTGACAATCATCATCACGTCACCGTCGAGACTGCTGATACTGTCCGTGGCATGTGTAGAATTGAAGACAAGCAACAGACCGCCGCTGACTCCCATGAACACCCCGAATGATTTTTTTCGGGTGATCGGCTCCTTCAGTATGACGGCCGCCAACAGCAGAACGAAGATCGGCACGGCGGTGGCGATGATGGAGGCATCGACAGGAGAAGAACGGTTCAGCCCGACGATGAACAACCCTTGATTGATTCCCACCCCACAAAGAGCACAGACAAAAAGCATCCCTAAGTCTTTCAACGGCACTTTCTCTTTTACCGTGAAGAGAGACACGATCCAGAACATCACGCAGGCGAAAGCCATGCGCATGATCGTAAGACCTTCGGGGGGAACGTGTGCCGGCAGCAGATATTTGGATATCGGCATGTTGACGGCAAACAGGATGTTGGTTATCAATATCAGGATGTGACCTTTCAGTTTCTCGCTGTTCATGATAGATGTTCTTATTTATAACGTTCTTTTTCTTTGATAAATCCGTTGCGGAACGCATAAAGGAGTTTTTCCAGATCATGGATCTGCTGTTGCAGGTCCACTCCCTTGTCTGTATCCTTGACCATCTGGCGATGGGAGTTCAGCTCCACGACGATGGTGGTGGAGCGGATGTCCTTGCCTTCCTTGATGGCCTGGTCGGCCGACAGGAATGGTTCGTGTTGCACGAGTTGGAAGCCACGCGAATGGTAGACCAAGGTATAACCGGCAATGCCTGTCTCCGGGTGGTAGGCCTTGGAGAAGCCTCCGTCAATGACAAGCAGTTTGCCGTTCGCTTTGATCGGATTCTCACCTTGGATGGAGCGTACGGGGACATGCCCGTTGATGATGTGGCGGTGCTGGCCGGTGACGCCGAATTCGTCTAACAGCATGTCGCAGACTGATTCTTCTTCCCTGAGGGAATAGTAGGCGCCTTTTTCTTCCTTCTGTACCGATTTGTCGTCAATGAAGCAACGTTCGAAAGTCGCCATCCGGCTCTTGTCGAAAAGAGGAGAGTCCTTGCCTTCCCAGAGGTACCAGATGTAGTCCATTGCAAAGTCCTTCTCCGGACTGTCGTCGGCATCGAAATAGGCGGTACGTACCAACTGGTCTGCTTTGTCCAGCAGACTTTTGCCTTTATATTCCGTCCCTTCGATTCTGACAGCCTTGAGTGTTCCGTCCGGGTTCATCGGGACGGAGGCGTGGAAGAGCAAGTTGGAGTTGCAGACTTGGTACATGCTGCCATGCGTGAACAGGCAGCGCATATGCTTTTTCAGTTTCTCGCTGCATTCGAACGAATGTTTGATACGTCGCATCAGTTCTTCCTCCTCGATGGAGAGGGCATAGGGATCTTTAGCGTTGAGGGTCGGCCAGTTTTTGTCTTTCAACTCATATTCCTTTCCTTCAATGCGGATCGTCCCATGGCGGAGGTCGATGTGGTGGAGCAACAGACGGTCGTCCATCCCGAATTCCGGACGGCGGCGGATGATCTCGCCCTCCACTTTGAACTGTATGATTGTAATCGCCTTGTGCATGCGGGCGATCAGTTGGGTTGTCTTTTCGTCGAAAGTCACATCCGATGCGTTCGTGCGCGGGATGAACAGTTCGCAGGGATCATCTCCATAGACTTCCATTGCGAATGTCGCCAGGGGCAGGAGGTTGATGCCGTAGCCGTCTTCCAAAGTCGCCAGGTTGCCGTAGCGCATGCACATGCGGATCACGTTGGCGATGCTACCCGCATTGCCGGCAGCGGCTCCCATCCAGAGGATGTCATGGTTACCCCACTGGATATCGAAGTTATGGTAGTCGCAAAGTGTGTCCATGATGATGTGGGCACCCGGTCCACGGTCGTAGATGTCACCGATGATGTGCAGCAGATCGATTGTCAGGCGTTGGATCAGGTTACACATGGCGATGATGAAGTCGTTTGCGCGGCCGGTCGAGATGATCGTGTTGATGATTTGGTCTACATAAGCAGATTTGTTCGGCTCGTCGCTCGACTCGTGAAGCAGTTCCTGGATGATATAGGAGAACTCCTTCGGCAAGGCCTTACGCACTTTTGAACGCGTATATTTGGACGATACGTTCCGGCATACGCGCACCAGTTGGTTCAGGGTGATCAGATACCAGTCGTCCAGGTCTTTTTCGTACTGCCGGATCAGTTCCAGTTTCTGTTCCGGGTAGTAGATCAGCGTGCACAGTTCCTTCTTTTCGAAATCGCGCAGCGTGTTGCTGAATATCTCGTTTACTTTACGTTTGATCGCACCGGAGGCATTCTTTAGCACATGGTTGAAAGCTTGGTACTCACCGTGAATGTCGGACAGGAAATGCTCCGTCCCTTTCGGCAGGTTCAGGATGGCCTCCAGGTTGATGATTTCCGTACAGGCATCTGCCACCGTCGGAAAGCTGCGTGCCAACAGCGTCAGGTAGCGCAGGTCGTTTAATACATGTTCTGCTGTTATATCTTTAGTCATACACTATTTTTTTGTCAATCGATTGAAACGTCTCCAAAGTAACAGTCCGAGTGTGGTCAGACTGATCGGAAAGCCACACCAAACACCGATGGCTCCCCAGCCGAAGGTGAATCCGCACAGGTAACCGATGGGGAGTGCCAGCCCGAAGTGGCAGAAGAAAGCCATATAGGCCATGTATTTGACATCAGAGATGCCGCGCAGGGCGTTGGCGAAGAGGATTTGCAGCCCGTCGCCTGCCTGGTACAGGATTATTGACCAGGCGAGCAGGGCGACCAGTTCGACCACCTCTTTTTCCGGTGTGATGATATATCCCATATTGTTGCGGAAGATAAAGATCAAGAGGACTACGATGGTTGCCGTTCCCATGACCAGATGCAACCCGGCAAAGGATGCGTGCCGTATGGCAGGCCAGTCGTTCCACCCTCGGAAGTTGCTTACCCGTATGGCGACCGCTGCTGCTATGCCGTAATAGACCATGAAGCCGAGCGTGGTGATCACGCCTGCTACCTGGTGGGCGGCAAGAGCTGTGCTTCCCAGCCAACCCATCATGATGACGCTTAGGCTGAATGAACCAGTCTCGACTCCCATCTGAAAGCCGACCGGCAAACCGAGGCGGGCCAGATTGCCTATGCTTGTCCGGTTGATTGTCCCTTTCTTGAATCCTTCTCTGTAAAGTTTGTAACGGGAATGTCGGGCAAACAGGATGCAGAATATGACGAATGTCAGGATGCGGCTGGCGAGCGTCGAGATGCCGGCGCCGGTAAGCCCCAATTCGGGACATCCGAAGTTGCCGTATATCAATAGGTAGTTCCCGATGATGTTGAGCACGTTAGCTCCTAACATGACGCACATCGGGGTGACCGTGTCTGTCGTGCCGTCGCTGAACTGTTTGAACGAGTTGAACAACATGGTGAAGATAACCGAAAAAAGCTGCAATATGTAGTAGGGTACGATATAGGGCATCAGCTCTTCCGGCTGTTTCAGGATGTGGATGTTCAAGAGCAGTACCAACATGCAGAGACTGAGCGTCAGCCCCACGGCAAAATTGATGCAAAGGCTGTTTTTCAGTGTCTCACCCGCCTTGGCATATTCTTTTCGCGCAAAATAGCCTCCGATGATGGGCGTCAGCCCGTAGGAGAATCCCATTCCTGCAATAAACACAAGGTTGAAGAAGTTGTTGACGAAGGATGCGGCAGCCAGCTCTGCCGTGCTGTGATGCCCAACCATGATGTTGTCGGCGAAGCCTACAATAATAATGCCCAGCTGTCCCAACATGATCGGGACACCCAGGCGTATCGTTTCTTTGTAATGTTTCTTGTATACCGAAAACTGCATCATTCCAAAACCTCTACCGACTTGATTACTATATTTTCCATCGGGCGGTCTTGTTTGTTGGTCTTTACTTGTTGAATTGCGTCTACCACGTCCAGACCTTCCACCACTTCGCCATATACGGTGTATTGATTGTCGAGGAAGGGCACGCCGCCGATCGTCTTGTAGGTTTCACGCAGTTCGGCGGGCATCTTCGTCTCGTCTTTCCGTTTTTCGGCCTCCAGTTCGGTCTTGCCGATCAGAGTGTCGCGGAGCACAGCGAGCTCTTCTTTGTTGCCGCTGCGGTAGAGCTCCATGATCTTGGGCTTGTTTTCCGTCTGGAGGCGGCTGAAGATGGCTTGTTTCAGACGCCCCTCCAATTGCTTTTCCATCTGGCCAAGTTCGGCTTCCGAATATTTCTTACCCGTGACGATATAAAACTGCGAGGCTGACGATGCTTTTTCAGGATTCACTTCGTCTCCGGTACGTGCGGCACACAGGGCGCCTTTTTTATGGAAATATTTGGGATAGTTGAACTCCGCCGGAACGGTATAGCCCAAGTCTCCGGCTCCTAACGGCTTGTTCATCGGGGCATCTTTGGATGTTACGTCGCCACCTTGTACCATAAAGTCTTTGATGACGCGGTGGAACAGCAGGCCGTCGTATTGTCCGGCTTTCGCCAGCTTGATGAAATTGTCGCGGTGTTGCGGAGTATCGTTGTATAATTTGATTTTTATCTTTCCGAGCGTGGTGTCCATCACCACTGATGTTTCTTTCGTTTCCATTCTTTGTTGTTTATTTGTTGACTATCTTCATTGATTTGATCTTGATGTTCTTGACGGGACGGTCCTCTGCGTTAGTCTCGGTAAACTGGATCTTGTCGACTACTTTCATGCCGCTTACGACTTCGCCGAAGATCGTATATTTGCCATCCAGATGAGGTGTACCGCCTTCCAGCATATAGGCTTGACGCTGTTCGGGGGTGAGGGTGATGCCTTGTTCCTTTTCCATCTTGTCGAGTTCCATTTCCGTAAAGAACTTGCCGGTTACGATATAGAACTGGGTAGCCGACGAGGCGCGTTCGGGATTCTCTTCATCGCCTGTACGGGCGGCGGCGAACATGCCGCGTTTATGGAAATACTTCGGGTACACGATCTCTGCTGGAATGGTGTAGCCCAGGTCACCATCACCTAAATGTTGTTCAATTGGAGCATCCTTTGAATTGATGTCGCCCGCTTGCACCATAAATTGCTTGATGACACGGTGGAACAACAACCCGTCGTAGCGGTGCTCGTTCACGTTCTTGATAAAATTGTCACGGTGCTGGGGTGTATCATTAAAGAGTTTCACTTTGATCTTTCCCATATCGGTGTCGATCAGTACCAGCGTTTCAACCTCTTGCGCTTGCAAATGAACGGATATAAGGGCCGAAAGGACCACTAAGCATATAGCAAACAGCTTTTTCATCTTCATCTTATTTTTATATTATGGCAACAAAAATAGTGATATTTACTCGTTAAAGCAATCATTTAACACAACCTTTTCCGTCGGTATCTGTTCAAGTTGGTAATTCATCTAAACAAAAAGCACATTTATGAAAACATTGTTGAAAAGCGCAGTTCTACTGCTCGGAATGGGACTGGTTTCTGTCCATTCCCACGCTCAGAAAGTTGTGGTTGAGGATAACGAACCTAACTCGGTCATGTTTGTCTCCATCGATAAGGCAGGCAACGAAATTATCCGGATCATGAATGAGACGCAAAGTCCTCGTTTCCACGAACCGAAAGAGCCTCGTTTCCTGTTGACTGACCGGAAAGGCCGTTTTGCACTCGGTATCGGAGGATATGTGAAACTGGCAGCCGAATATGATTTTGGCGGTATTTCCGATAATATAGATTTTTATCCGGCATTGATTCCCGGTAAGGGGCAGTCGTACGTGCGGAACCAGTTCCAGATGGACGCCACTACGAGTTCCATCTTTTTGAAACTGGTCGGACATACGGACTTGTTGGGCGATTTCGTAGTGTATACCGCCGGCAACTTCCGGGGAGGTAGCGGTAAGATATTCGAGTTGAGGAATGCTTATGTGTCGGCGCGTGGTTTTACGGCAGGCTACGATTACGGTTCGTTCATGGACTTGGGCAATGTGCCTGCTACGATTGATTTCGCCGGTCCTAACGGGATGTCGATCTATCATGCCACGCAGATCCGTTACGAACATGCACTTGCCAAGGGCTTGAAAGCCGGTATCGGCGTGGAAATGCCGGTTGTGGACGGTCTGACGAATGATCATGTCAGCATTGCCAAGCAGCGGATGCCGAACTTCCCGGTCTACGTGCAGTACGGTTGGAACCCTAAAAGCCATTTCCGGGCAGCGGCTATCATTCGCAGTATGAGTTACGACAATTTGACTGCTCGCAAGGCGGAGTCGGAGATCGGATGGGGTGTACTGGCTTCTGCTACCTTCAATGTGACGAATCGTTTGCAGGTCTATGGACAGGGTGTGTATGGCAAGGGGATCGGACAGTTCCTGAACGATATGAGCATGTTGAATGTCGATATGGCTCCGAACCCTGAAAAGAATGGGAAGATGCAGGTGCTCCCGATGATGGGATGGTTTGCCGGGATGCAGTATAATTTCTCTCCGAAAGTGTTTGTCACCAGCACATACGGGCAGTCACGCCTGTACAGCCATGACGGTTATCCGGCCACTCCTTCCGGACAGTACCGCTATGGTCAGTATCTGAATGCCACACTTTTTTGGAACATCACTTCCAACCTGCAGGCCGGTGCCGAATATCTACGTGGTTGGCGTACGGATTTCAACGGCGATACACGTCATGCCAACCGGGTGAATCTGGCGGTACAGTATAGTTTCTAAGAATATTTGAACCTTTAAATGATGATTTATGGTTTAAACCTGTCAAAATGTGAAACATTATCATAGTGAACAATAAAATCCCCGCAGTGAAACAGAAAACACTGCGGGGATTCTTTTTTATTGGACTTGATCTTGTTTGCTTAGAACAATTTAGCAGGATATTCACCGGCATTGACCAATGCTTGGATCTTGTCTACTACTTCCTGGCGGTCTTCCGGATAGGTGACACCGAACCATTTGCTGGCGGTATCTAACACTTCGACCGTAGCCGTCTTGTCATTGATCAATTTATCAACCATCAGCGGAATGAAGAATTCGCTCTTCAGGTTTTCCATGTTCTTCGGATCGCTCAGGAAAGTCTTGAAGAATTCCTGGCTGTAAGCGAAGTAATCAGGAGTGAAGCCCCAGAAGTTCATGCTTACCGGGGTCGTGTCGGGGGTAGCTGTCCATTCGCCGTTGTCGTCGATGTATTTCACTTCTCCGTCGATGCGCTGGATCTTGGTACGTTCGACAACGGATGTCAACAGATGGTTTTCATCTGTACTACAGATACCGCGTGATACTGTACCGCTTTCGCTCAATGTGTTGCCTACACGAAAACCTACCATTGAGTACACATTCTTAGAACCTTCCGGCAGGGAGGCAAGGAACTTGCCCATTACTTGGAAAGAGTCGCGACCATAGAAGTCGTCGCAGTTGATAACGGCAAACGGTTCTTTGATCACGTCGGCACCCATCATGACTGCATGGTTCGTTCCCCACGGTTTGGTACGTTCTGCCGGGCAGGTGAATCCTTCGGGCAGGTTGTCCAATGCCTGGAATACCAGTTCACACGGGATGTGACTTTCATATTTGGAGAGGATTTTGTCGCGAAAATCCTGTTCGAAATCTTTACGGATAACGAAAACAAGTTTGCCGAAACCGGCATGGATAGCATCGTAGATAGAATAATCCATGATTGTTTCGCCGTTAGGCCCCAGTCCGTCTAATTGCTTCAAGCCTCCATAGCGGCTTCCCATTCCGGCAGCCAATAAGAATAATGTAGGTTTCATAATTTTCAAGTTTATATAGTGTTTTTGTTTTCTTCGGACAAAAGTAGAAAATAAATATGATTTTTGATTTATGATTTATGATTTATTCATTTACTCCTGACCTGATACTACAAACAACGCCATGTTCATTCCACTTCCAGCACGACAATCGATTTGGCAGGCAGGTCGATTTTGAGTTGTCCCTTTTCTATTTTCGCACCGTTGAAGGTCGCCGGTTTTACGACATCCGGTTTCTCGAAGGTGTTGTGGTCGTTGATGGATGCGGAGGTCAGGATACGTCCGTTCACACTCTTTATCTTCTGCCCCTGCAGGTCGAGGGTGATGTTTTGGGCGTTGTCGACATCTACATTGGCCAAAGAGATATGGATATGTCCGTTCTTGTCTTTGGAAGCAGAGGCGCTAACCATCGGCACTTCGCGATTGTCGCGCACTTTGGCTTTATCGCAAATCAGGTCCATCGGCAGGAATGTGGCATCCTGGTGCACGTTGTACATCTGGAAAACATAGTAGGTCGGCGTGAGCAACATCTTCGGGCCGTTCGTCAGGATCATGGATTGGAGCACGTTGACAATCTGAGCGATGTTGGTCATCCGGACGCGATCCGTATATTTGTGGAACACGTTCAGGGTAAGGGCTGCCACGAAAGCGTCGCGCATGGTGTTCTGCTGGTACAGGTGGCCGTTGATCGTGCCCGGTTCTTCGTCCCACCAGGTTCCCCACTCGTCCACCATCAGACCGATTTTCTTCTGCGGGTCGTATTTGTCCATGATCTGGATATGTTTCCTGACGACATCTTCTATTTCAAGACATTTGCCCATTGTCCAGTAGTAATCGTCTTTGTTGAAATCCGTAGCCGATCCTTTGCTGCCATTCCATCCCGTCACCGTGTAATAGTGCAGGGATATACCGTCCATGCGGCCGCCCACGTTTTTCATCAGCGTTTCCGTCCAGTTGTAGTCGTAGTCGCTGGCACCACTGGCGATCTTGAAAAGTCGGTTCCCGTCGTAATTACGGCAGTAAGTGGAGTAGCGGCGGTAGAGGTCGGCGTAATATTCAGGGCGCATGCTTCCGCCACATCCCCAGCTTTCGTTGCCGACACCGATGAATTTGACTTTCCATGCCTTGTCGCGTCCGTTTTGCCGGCGCAGGCGGGCCATCGGGCTGTCTCCTTCCGATGTCATATATTCGACCCACTTGGCCATCTCTTCGACGGTTCCGCTGCCGACATTGGCGCTGATGTAAGGTTCACAACCTAACAGTTCGCAGAGGTTCAGGAATTCATGTGTACCAAAACTGTTGTCTTCGATCGTGCCGCCCCAGTTGTTGTTCACCATCTTGGGGCGGTTTTCCTTCGGACCGATCCCGTCCATCCAGTGGTATTCGTCGGCAAAGCAGCCGCCCGGCCAGCGGAGGTTGGGGATTTTCAGCTCTTTTAAGGCATTCAGCACGTCGTTGCGGTAGCCTTGCGTATTGGGTATTTCAGATTCAGGGCCGACCCAAAGCCCGCCATAGATGCAGGTTCCGAGGTGCTCGGCAAATTGACCGTAGATATGTTTGCTGATCAGTTGGTTTCCCTGCTCAGGATAGATACGGATGCTCGCGTCTTTCTGGGCGAAGAGGGGCAGCACGGCGGCTGCCATTAAACTTGCTAATACTGTTTTCATGTCTAATAGATTTAAAATTTGAACGGGTTCGTTTTTGTGTATGCCTTATACTCTTTGACCATGCCCGGATATCCTTCTTCTGCTCGAGGCAGGTATTGGAAACCGGAGACAACCACTTCTTCGCGCAGGTCGATCACGACTTGATGCGGGTATTTGTCACCGCGTGCCGTACTCCAATAAGTCGATTCCTGCAGGTCGAATATTTTATCGGCGGTAAAGTTACCGCCCCGTGTCTCTTCACTGTCGGCATATGCGATCTGCCAGTGCTGGCGGGAGAGTGGTTTCCCGTTTTCGTCCAACAGATAGAATTCGGCTATGGCGGCGTTGTCTTTGCCATCCTGGGCGCTCAGTGCTTCGAGACAGAAGAAACGGGTTTTCACCGGCGCGTCGAATTTGACTTCCTGCCAGCCGTTGCCGGCTTTCAACGTACCCGAGGCTACCGGCTTTTCGTTTTTGAGATTCAGGTTTTCACCATCCTTACGGTGTGTCATCGGTGCTTCGGCACGCAACATATCCAGGATCGGTTTGTCCAGGCCTTTGATCGTTGCTTTTTCCGGACCTAATAAATCGAGTACGATAATTTTATTTTCGCCTTTCTTCAGCCAGCAGCCCGGCATGAAGAGTGTTTGTTGCGGCCCGATTTTCCAGAAGCGGCCCATCGCTTTCCCGTTTACCCAAACCATGCCTTTTCCCCAGGTCTGCATATCGAGGAATACGTCGCCTGTTTCTTCCAAGTTGAATGTCGCACGGTAATAGGCCGGTCCGTCTGATTTCTTGCCCGGAGCATACTTTTTGTCTTTCACGAACGGGTAATCCACCGGAAAACTATACACCTGCCAATTCTTCAATTCCTGAGTGGAGCCTTCGTTCAGCAATTCCACTTTCTCAGTGATTCCTTTGCGGTCGTGGATCGCTTTGTCGAAGTTGACACGTCCCATAGCCTCAATCAGAATGTCCAACTGTGTCCCGGCAGCTAAAGCCGGCAGTTTAAGGGAGTTCTCGCCGCGGCGGCGGTCCAGGCGTCCCAAGAGTTTCCCGTTTGCATAGACCTGTGCCCAGTCGTGCACTTCCGTAATTAGGAGGATAGTGCCGGAGGTCACGGCAGGGAGTGTAGTCCGGTACAGGATTGTTCCCCAGCCTTGGTCGAACTGTTCCATCGGTTTGATGTCTTCAGAAGTCTTCGGCTCCGGCAGGTTTCCGAATAAAGGAGCGACTTCCTTTATCTCGAATTCAGGTATTTCGATGATCGGTTTAGCAGCCGGTACTTCAGACTGTGTTTCGCCTTCGTCCATATAGCCGGCAAGAAGTTCACGCAATTTGAAATATTTGGGGGTTGTCCATCCTGCCTCGCTGATAGGCGCGTCATAATCGTAAGAACTGCACATAGCCGAGTAGGCGGGGCTGTTGGCTCCTCCCCAATGGCCGAAAGTCGTTCCTCCATGCGTCATGTAGAGAGAGAACGAAATGTTGCGGTCGAGCATGTCCTTGATACCGGATACCATCGTTTCCGCATCGCGTGTCTCGTGCTTGCGTCCCCAATGATCGAACCATCCACTCCAGAACTCGCTACACATGAGCGGGGTGTTGGGGCGTACTTCTTTCAGTTTTTTGAATTGTTCGTCGATATTGGCACCCGTACCGAAATTGACGGTCCATACCAGGTCGTCAAGGGCATTGTTCTGGAAGTTGGAACT
>UMLO01025521.1_pt1 | contig 46714 bp, 44 predicted proteins | sample 1966551 | NCBI WGS metagenome assembly UMLO01 (sample SAMEA4836201, study PRJEB28245) | human gut metagenome | biome: gut microbiome; material: fecal sample | place: Denmark | collected 2008
ATAATTCATAAATTAAAAATCATAATTTCCATGTGTGGCATTACAGCAATATTCAACATCCATAGCAGCGCCGCCGACCTTCGTCAGCAGGCTTTAAAAATGAGTAAACGCATCCGTCATCGCGGTCCGGACTGGAGCGGAATTTATCAAGGGAAGACCGCCATTCTCGCCCACGAACGCCTCTCCATCGTCGATCCGGCATCCGGAGGGCAACCGCTGAAAAGCAAAGACGGCAAACTGATCCTCACTGTCAACGGTGAGATATACAACCATCGCGAACTCCGCGAACAACTGAAAGACGAATACGAATTCCAGACCGGAAGCGACTGCGAGGTCATCCTCGCCCTCTATCGCAAGTATGGTGTCGGATGTGTGGAAAAACTGAGCGGTATCTTCGGTTTCGCCCTCTATGACGAAGCGAACGACTGCTACCTGATCGCCCGTGACCCGATCGGTGTCATTCCTCTCTATATCGGTTATGACAACGAAGGACATCTTCTCGTATCTTCCGAACTGAAAGGACTTGAAGGTTTCGCCACCTCATACGACCAGTTTCCTCCGGGACATTATTTCTATAGCCGCGATAAGGATTTCACCCGTTGGTATGTCCGCGACTGGATGGAGTATAACAACGTGAAAGACAATCCCGCCAGTGTAGAGGAACTGCACGATGCCCTCGAAGCAGCCGTACGCCGCCAACTGATGAGCGACGTGCCCTACGGCGTGCTTCTTTCCGGCGGCCTGGACTCGTCCATCACCTCCGCCATCGCAAAAAAATATGCTGCCAAACGTATCGAGACCGAAGGAAAGGCCGATGCGTGGTGGCCTCAGCTGCACTCCTTCGCCGTCGGTCTCAAAGGCGCTCCCGACTTGGCGGCAGCCAAGAAAGTGGCTGATTATATCGGTACTGTCCACCACGAGATCAACTACACGATCGAGGAAGGGCTTGATGCCATCCGCGACGTGATCTACTATATCGAAACATACGATGTGACGACTGTCCGTGCCTCTACCCCGATGTACCTGCTGGCCCGTGTAATCAAGTCGATGGGCATCAAGATGGTGCTGAGCGGTGAAGGGGCGGACGAAGTGTTCGGCGGTTACCTCTATTTCCATAAAGCCCCGAATGCGAAGGCATTCCACGAGGAGACAGTCCGCAAACTGAGCAAACTCTACATGTACGATTGCCTACGGGCCAACAAAAGCCTGTGTGCCTGGGGTGTGGAAGGCCGCGTTCCTTTCCTCGACAAAGAGTTTCTTGACGTTGCCATGCGCCTCAATCCCGAAGCAAAAATGTGTCCGGGCAGTGTGATCGAGAAGAAAATCCTCCGCGAAGCTTTTGCCGACATGCTCCCTCCTGAAATCGCCTGGCGTCAGAAAGAACAGTTCTCCGACGGTGTCGGCTACAGCTGGATCGACACCCTGAAGAAAGTGACTGCCGAGGCTGTCAGCGACACCGAAATGGCGAATGCTGCCCGACGCTTCCCGATCAACACACCGCAGAACAAAGAAGAATACTTCTACCGTACCATCTTCGAAGAACATTTCCCCAGTGAAAGCGCCGCCCGCAGCGTGCCGAGCGTACCCAGTGTCGCCTGTTCCACTGCCGAAGCTCTCGCCTGGGATGCCTCCTTCAAAAACATGAACGACCCCAGCGGCCGAGCAGTGAAAGGAATACACGAAGCAGCCTACTAACATACCGATCCCCGTAACAAAACACACCTAAATCCATATTTTGCTACGGGGATTATTTTATTTTCGCTATCTTTGTGAACATCATCGGTAATAACAGCAAATGATATGAATACAAATTACCCAATAGCAGATAAAGTAGAATTCTTAATCGCTTGTGTATCGGAATTTGCAAAAGCCCATTCTCTAAAAAAGAAACAGGCTTTCAACTACATTGAAAGATATAAAGGTTTGGAATTTATTTCTAAACATTATGGAGTAGAACACACTTTTTCTTTCAATGATGTGATAAAACACATTACCGACTTTTGTCACCGCCAAGGAGGGGCGCTTGTCCTATGATACTATATCACGGCACAAACAAACCATTCGATCAAATAGATCTATCAAAATCTAAGCCTAATAAAGATTTCGGTAAAGGCTTCTACCTAACTTCGGATAAACGACAGGCTATAGATATGGCTAAAGCTAAGATCGACCAACAGGGAGAAGGTGAAGTCTTTATATATGCTTTCGAACTCGATGCTTCACTCTTATCATCCGGCGAGCTGAAAGTAAAATCATTTGATACTTACACCGAAGAGTGGGCTCTTTTTATACTGGCTAACAGAAATAATTCGATGAAGGATCCAATCCATGATTATGACATTGTGATAGGTCCTATTGCCAATGATCGTGTTGGTTTTCAATTACGTAGATACACAGACGATATCATAGACTTAGAAACCCTTGTCAAAAAGCTAACTTACATGAAAGGAATAACAATTCAGTATTTCTTTGGAACAATAGCGGCAATTTCTAAACTTAAACGATTATGAACAAGAAAGAAATAGAATACATGGTCGAAAGTATAGTCAAAGATCTCACCTTGCTATTAATGGAACGGCATGGAATGGATACGGAAATAGCCTTGCGCACTATTTATAACTCCGATACTTATGCCAAACTTGAAGATGTAAAAACGCATTTATATTATCAAAGTTCATTGTATATATATGATTTCCTCGAAAACGAAATCTTGACGGGTAAGATGCAATAGCCCTTATTGGTACAAAAATAGCCTACCTCCGGACATTGCCGGAGATAGGCCGTAAAGCATAAAGCCTAAAAAACTATACCTTTTAATGTATTACAGAAAATCCTTGCGCATCGGGCTGAATGTGTCGATCAGTACGCCTGCCTCCAGGCACTTGCAACCGTGTAGGACACCCGGTTTCATGTAGACGCCGTCGCCCGGACGGACGATCTTTGTCTCGCCATCCGTTGTAAACTCGAACATACCGCTTGCCACATAAGTCGCCTGTGTGTGCGGGTGTGTATGAGGCGTGCCGACAGCCCCGGTTTCAAACTTGACCTTGACCATCATCAGGTCGTCATTGTAGGCCATGATCTGACGGACGACACCTTCACCGGCATTCTCCCACTTCATTTCTCTCTCGTACTGAAAATTATCACTTTCCATATTCCTCCTATTCTGTTTATATACAGACAAAAGTAAAAATAAATACAGAAACGGGAATAGGATTATCCGCCAAATTGTCCTACTTTTGAGAAATAATACAAATCTATATTCATATGAAAAGTAAGATTTCTACCGGGATGCTCTTCGCCATGCTTCTGTTTATGGCCATGCTTCCCCGAATAGGACATTCACAAGAGATCGATCCTAACGCTTATTACGAAATCGTAAGCAGCAACAATCTGGTTCTCGACAATCAAGACAGCGAAGACGACGGAACCCAGATATTCATCAACAACCGTGTGGAGAACCGCGTGTCGCAAGTATGGCAACTGACGACTCCCGGCTATGGGGTCTATAAGATCTGTACGCCTCTCACAGACAAATGCGTGGACAACAACAACACGAAAGAACCGGGTCCGGTTATCCAGTGGGACAATGGGACGACCAACATGAACCAATTCTGGAAACTCACGAAAGTAGGCGAAAACACCTACACGTTCACCTGCATAGCCAACGGGCTGAACCTCGGCATCAGCGATGACGGGCAACCGGGAAAAGCGGCTCTCCAGCTTGTTGCCGATTCGACCAACGCCAGACAACACTGGACACTGCGCCGGTCGAACATCAAAATAGACAAGGAAGCCTTGCGCGGATCGAGCGACAAGGATTGGGAAAACGAGACCATCTTTGCCGTCAACAAGGAACCGGGGCATACGACCTATGTTCCCTTCCCCTCCGTGGAAAGCCTGCAAAGCTCTCCCGACTACCGCAAAGCCTGGCTTCGCCCGAACTCGCCGCGCTACCAGCTATTGAACGGCAACTGGAAATTCAACTGGGTGAAACAGCCGTCCGAACGTCCGGCCGATTTCTATAAACCGAACTACGACGTTTCCGGCTGGAAAGAAATTCCGGTTCCATCCAATTGGGAAATGTACGGATACGGCACGCCGATCTATACGAATATCACATATCCGCATCGCAACAACCCTCCTTTCATACAAGGAAAGAAAGGATATACGATCATGGACGAACCGAATCCGGTCGGTTCCTACCGCCGCGACTTCAATATCCCGGACGATTGGAAAGGAAGTGAAATCTTTATCCATTTCGACGGTGTCTACAGCGCCATGTACCTTTGGGTGAACGGAAAGAAAGTCGGATACAGCCAAGGGGCGAATAACGACGCGGAATTCAATATCACGAAATATGTAAAACCGGGAAAGAACGTCCTGGCTGTCGAGGTGTACCGCTGGAGCGACGGCAGCTACCTGGAAGACCAGGACATGTTCCGCCTGAGCGGTATCCATCGCGATGTTTATCTGTTCGCGACTCCCAAACTGCGTTTGCGCGATTACTACCTGACCGCTTCATTCGCGGGAGATGACCTGAGCCGGGCGACATTCAATGTCCGCACGAACGTGACGAGCTATGGCAAAACGGTGGACGAAGCGGTTGTCGACATCACGCTGCTGGACAAGGACGGCAAGCAGGTGGCCATTATCTCCGATGTTGTCAAGGACATCAGGAAAGGACAGGAAGCGGTCAGCACAGCCAGCGTAGACATCAAGAACCCGCATCTCTGGTCTGCCGAGACTCCCTACCTCTACACGGCGATACTGGAACTGAAAGACAAGACGGGCAAAACGCTCGAAGCGATGTCTTCACAGTTCGGTTTCCGCAAGATCGAGATCAAGAACAAGCGGGTATACATCAACAACGAACAGGTGTTCTTCAAAGGGGCTAACCGCCACGACATCCATCCGCAGCAGGGGAAAGCAGTTCCAGTCGAGTCGATGATCGAGGATATATTGCTTTTCAAACGTTATAACCTGAACACGATCCGCACGAGCCATTACCCGAACGACGCCAAGATGTACGCATTGCACGATTACTATGGCCTCTACGTGATGGACGAAGCCGATATCGAGTGCCACGGCAACCATTCGATCAGCAACAAGGAAAGCTGGTTGCCGGCCTATGTAGACCGTATGGTTCGCATGATCGAGCGCGACAAGAACCACCCGTCCGTCATCTTCTGGTCTATGGGCAACGAGTCCGGCGACGGCAAGAACTTCGACACCGTATACGAGGAAGCACGCAAACTCGATCCGCGCCCGATCCACTACGAAGGAAAGAACAGGATCGCCGACATGGATTCCCGCATGTATCCGTCCATCGAGTCGATGAAGCAACAGGACGAAGAGAAGAGCGACAAGCCGTTCTTCCTTTGCGAATATGCGCACGCGATGGGTAATGCGATCGGCAACCTCGACGAATATTGGGATTATATCGAAAACCACTCCTGCCGCATGATAGGCGGTTGCATCTGGGACTGGGTGGACCAGGGTATCAACAAATACGGCGAATTGCCTGACCGCTACTATTTCGGCGGTGGCTTCGGTGACAAACCGAACGACTTCGATTTCTGCTGCAACGGTATCGTGACTCCCGACCGCCGGGTGACTCCGAAATTGATCGAGGTGAAGAAAGTGTACCAATACATCAAATTCAAGCCGGTAGACCTCAAAGCCGGTAAGGTGAAGCTGGAAAACCGCTATGACTTCCTGAACCTGAATCAGTTCGACCTGCAATGGCAGTTGATGAAAGACGGACAAGTAGCCGAATCGGGCATACTGTCCTTAGGCGATGTCGCCCCGAACAAAGATATAGAAGTGACGATCCCTTATAAAACGACGTTGGATGCCGGTAGCGAATATTTCCTTAATTTGTCGGCACGGTTGAAAAAAGATTGCAACTGGGCGAATGCCGGACACGAAGTGGCTTCCGAACAATATTCGCTGACCGGAAAGGTTGCGGTCGCTCCTGTCGACATGGCTTTCAACGACACGCTGAAAGTGGAAGAAGAAAAAGAGCAGACCGGGTTCCGCGCTCCGGGATTTTTCATTGCTTTCAATCCGGAGACAGGCAAAATGGTTTCTCTGCGCTATGCCGGTACGGATATGATCTATAATAAGGAAGGTCTCGATTTCAACTGGTTCCGTGCAATGGACAATGACAAGCGGGATTACTTGCCGACCACCGTCAAGAAGCTGTCATTCGACTGGAAGCAGTCTGCCGACAAAAAGTCGGTCATCGTTACCACAAGCCAGGAGGCAACCGTAGGAAACGGAGACAAAAAGGTGGTACTGCCATTCGACGTCACCTATACGGTCTGTGCCAACGGCACGGTCGATGTGGATGCGACTTTCAAAACCGGCGACGACTTCAACCTGCCTCGCCTCGGTCTCCAGGTTGCTTTGAATCCAAGATTGGAACAGGTGGAATGGTACGGACGCGGCCCGATCGAAAACTATTGGGACCGCAAAAATGCAGCCTATGTCGGCCTGTACAAGAACACCGTGACCGGAATGGAAGAAGCCTACGTGCGTGCCCAGTCGATGGGTAACCGCGACGATGTACGCTGGCTGACACTGAAAAGCCTCGACAACCAAGGTATCCGCATCACGTCTAAAGACCACCTGAATTTCAGTGCGCTCCATTTCACCGATCCGGAACTGTGGGGACTGACCTACGGACACGACCTCGACAATATCCGCCGTGCGGAAGTGATCCTTAGCCTCGACTGCATCCAGCGTGGCATCGGAAACGGCAGTTGCGGTCCAGGCCCGCGCCCGCATTATGAGATTGAAAAGAACAAAAACTATAGCTACTCGTTCCGTATAGAGAACGCGAAATAACCTGTCCGAAGCGGGTGTGCATTCTATGTTTTTACTTGCATGAAAACATAGAATACACACCCGCTTCTCTTGTTAAAAACCATTGTGTAAGCCGATCCGCCACTTCTCTCCCTAAATCAACTTACAATCATAAACATAAAACCTGCCATAACATTACGAAATATAACACAAAACCCACCTGTTTATAACAATCCGTCACAAACAATATATTTTTCGTACATCCAGACACAATTTTAGCAACTAATATATCAAAAAGTCGTATATTTGCACTGTAACAAAACAAAAAGATACAATAAACAAATTATAACAAGTAAAATGACAAAACCAATCAAATTCACAAAGATGCACGGAGCCGGAAACGATTATATATACGTGAACACAATGGCTTTTCCGATTCAAAACCCGGAAGAACTTGCCATCAGATTGAGTGCGCCTCATACCGGAATCGGCTCGGACGGATTGGTTCTGATCGGTTCTTCAAAGATCGCCGACTTCAGCATGCGTATTTTCAATGCAGACGGCTCCGAAGCCATGATGTGCGGGAATGCCTCCCGTTGCATTGGCAAATATGTATATGACAAGGGGTTGACAGACAAAAAGATCGTTACGCTGGAAACACTATCCGGCATCAAGGAATTGCAACTGTCCACCCGGCAACTTTCCGGTTCCCGCGAAGAGGTAACCGAAGTGACGGTCGACATGGGCTGTCCGGCTGTAGGCGAAACGGCACTTGAAATAGAAGCCGGAGGCAATTTTTATACAGGAACGGTCGTCTCGATGGGGAACCCGCATCTCGTCATTTTCGTCGAAGATATTACGAATATAAATCTGCCGGTCATCGGACCTTTATTGGAATGCCATCCGCTATTCCCGAACCGTACAAATGTAGAATTTGTTCAAGTACTAAGCACCGACGAAGTACGGATGAGGGTTTGGGAACGCGGCTCCGGCATCACGATGGCTTGCGGAACCGGAGCTTGTGCGACAGCCGTAGCAGGCGCAGTACGTGGGAAAACCGGACGGAAAACCAAAGTCATCATGGATGGAGGCCCCCTCACCATCCGTTGGGACGAAAGTTCCGGACATGTCTATATGACCGGTGGAGCGGTCAAAGTATTCGAAGGGGAACTGGAAATATAAACACAACAAAAAACGATTGATTGAGTATGGCACTGATTAATGAGCATTTCCTAAAGCTACAAAACAATTACCTGTTCTCGGACATTGCAAAGAAGGTAAACAGTTTTAAGGTTACACATCCGAAAGAGAGGATTATCCGCATGGGTATCGGCGATGTGACACAACCGTTAGCCCCAGCCGTCATCGAAGCCATGCATAAGGCGGTCGATGAAATGGCAAGCAAGGATACATTCCACGGATACGGCCCCGAACAAGGCTATCCTTTTCTGATAGATGCCATCATCAAAAACGATTACGCCAGCCGCGGCATCTTCCTCGAACCCGCCGAAGTGTTCGTGAGCGACGGTGCGAAAAGCGACTGCGGAAACATCGGCGATATGCTTCGCCACGACAACAGCATCGGTGTGACAGACCCGGTCTATCCGGTATATATCGACTCGAACGTGATGAGCGGACGGACCGGCATACTGGAAGACGGCAAATGGAGCGACGTGGTCTACATTCCCTGTACGGAAGCCAACAACTTCGTCCCCGACCTGCCCAGCCGACGCGTAGACATCATTTATCTCTGCTACCCGAACAACCCGACCGGGACGACGCTTACGAAAGATGAACTGAAAAAATGGGTGAACTATGCCCTTGCCAATGACTGCCTGATCATGTACGACTCGGCTTACGAGGCCTACATCCAAGACCCCAACATTCCTCATTCTATCTATGAGATCAAGGGAGCGAAGAAGGTGGCGATCGAATTCCGCAGCTTCTCCAAGACAGCCGGTTTCACCGGTGTGCGGTGCGGTTACACGGTTGTTCCCAAAGAGTTGAACGCTTTCACCCTGGCAGGCGAACGGGTTCCGTTGAACCGGATGTGGAACCGCCGCCAGTGCACAAAGTTCAACGGTACGAGCTACATCACCCAGCGAGGCGCCGAAGCGGTATACAGTCCGGAGGGCAAAGCACAGATCAAGAAAACGATCGATTATTATATGACCAACGCCCGTATCATGCGGGAAAGCCTCCAGAGCTGCGGTTTGAAAGTGTATGGCGGCGAAAACGCCCCTTACATCTGGTTGAAAACACCGAACAACCTCTCTTCCTGGAAGTTTTTTGACAAGCTGCTTTACGAAGTCAACATAGTAGGGACTCCCGGTGTGGGGTTCGGACCCAGCGGCGAGGGTTTTCTCCGCCTCACTGCTTTCGGAGACAGAGACGACACGTTGGAGGCCATGGCCAGAATAAAAAAATGGCTGATCTGAGCGAACGAAGGACATTTAGGTTATCATAAAAAAAGAAAAAGGATTGTATAGAAAAGTCCGTCCAGTTTATTGATTTTATAGAATGTTATACCGCAACCATCCCCAACTGAAGCGACGGACATTCTATACACCTTTTCCCAAAATATTAATCGGGTGAGATTTCACCCCAACTCTTTAAGGTTATGAAAAAGATTGAAGCAATTATTCGCAAGACCAAGTTCGAAGAGGTGAAAGAGGCACTTCTCGAAGCCGACATCGAATGGTTTTCGTACTACGACGTGAGAGGGGTCGGTAAAGCACGGCAAGGACGTATCTACCGTGGTGTCGTATATGACACAAGCTACATCGAACGTACGCTGATCTCCATTGTCGTCCGTGACAAGAATGTGGAGAAGACCGTACAGGCCATCATCAAAGCCGCTCAAACGGGCGAAATAGGCGACGGGCGCATCTTTGTCATTCCGGTTGAAGATTCCATCCGTATCCGCACGGGGGAACGCGGTGATATAGCACTCTACAATGCGGAGCAGGAAAAATAAATAATATGCCAAACCACTATCTTACCCATTGGCATATTGGCTAATCAATCAATTAAACAATCATTCACAATGGATACTACATATACAATAACAGACTTAGCCCTATCACTCGATACCGTGTGGATGCTACTTGCAGCCATGTTAGTTTTTTTCATGCAGCCAGGATTCGCTCTCGTAGAAGCCGGCTTTACCCGGACCAAGAATACGGCGAATATATTGATGAAGAACCTGCTCGATTTCATGTTGGGATCATTGCTGTTCTGGTCCGTCGGTTTCGGCATCATGTTCGGAGCCGGCAGTTTCATCGGGACGCCCAACCTGTTCAACCTGAACTTCTATCACTCTCAACTTCCGGTCGAAGGGTTCCTGATCTTCCAGACGGTATTCTGCGCGACAGCTGCCACAATCGTTTCCGGTGCGATGGCTGAACGGACCAAATTCTCCATGTATCTGGCCTATACCATCCTGATCAGCTTGCTGATTTATCCCGTCAGCGGTCACTGGACCTGGGGAGGCGGCTGGCTGATGAACAGCGAAGAGGGCAGTTTTATGATGAACACGTTCGGGACGACTTTCCACGATTTTGCCGGTTCCACAGTCGTCCACTCCGTAGGCGGATGGGTAGCTCTGGTAGGTGCAGCCATCATCGGGCCGCGTATCGGCAAATACGGAAAAGACAAGAAATCGCGGGCCATTCCCGGACATAGCCTGACATTGGCCTGCCTCGGTGTGTTCATCCTGTGGTTCGGTTGGTTCGGGTTCAACCCCGGTTCGCAATTGGCTGCTTCGGGCGAAGGCAACCGCATGGCGATCTCCCACGTATTCCTGACAACCAACTTAGCTGCCTGCGCCGGGGGGTTCCTTTCGCTGGTCGTAGCTTGGATCAAATATAAGAAACCCTCTCTTTCATTAACGCTGAACGGGGTCTTGGCCGGGCTGGTCGGCATCACTGCTGGTTGTGACGTGGTGTCTCCGTTAGGGGCCGTGATCATCGGCGCCATTTGCGGTACGATCATGATTTATGCGGTCGAGTTTATCGACCACGTCCTAAAAATCGACGATCCGGTCGGTGCCTCTTCCGTACATGGTGTCTGCGGATGCCTCGGTACGATCCTGGCTGGATTGTTTGCCACGGAAGAAGGGCTTTTCTACAGCGGAAGTGTGAACTTCCTGCTGGCACAGGTGTTCGGTGCGGCAGTCGTCGGTTGCTGGGCAGCCACAATGGGTTTCGTGGTATTCAAGGGCCTGGACATCATACACGGACTGCGTGTTCCGGCACGTGTGGAAGAAGAAGGGCTGGACATCTACGAGCATGGCGAAACGGCCTACAACAGCTAAACGGCAGTCCGGCTAAAAAGCGATTTGCTATCAACAATATAAAATAAACAAGATTTCCAATCATCGGGAAGTAATCACATTAAATCATTATATCTATGTCAAAGTTAAGATTCAGAGTAGTAGAGACAGCCTTCAAGAAACAGGCTGCAGAAGTACCGGCTCCGGCCGAACGTCCATCCGACTATTTCGGGCAGAACGTATTCAACCGGGCGAAGATGTTCAAATACCTCACTGAAAAAGCGTATGAACGGATCACGGACTGCATCGACAACGGTACTCCGCTCGACCGCGAAACTGCCGACGCCGTAGCCGCCGGCATGAAGAAGTGGGCGATCGAAATGGGTGCCACCCACTACACGCACTGGTTCCACCCGTTGACCGAAGGAACGGCCGAGAAGCACGATGCTTTCGTCGAACACGACGGCAAAGGCGGCATGGTCGAAGAGTTTTCCGGCAAGCTGTTGATCCAGCAGGAACCGGATGCATCCAGTTTTCCGAACGGTGGTATCCGAAACACATTCGAAGCACGCGGTTATTCTGCCTGGGACCCCTCCTCTCCTGCTTTTATCGTAGGCGATACACTCTGCATCCCGACTGTCTTCATTGCTTATACCGGCGAATCACTGGACTACAAAGCACCGCTGCTGAAAGCCCTCGAAGCCGTCAACAAAGCTGCCGTAGATGTTTGCCACTACTTCAACCCGGATGTTAAGAAGGTGTATGCCTACCTGGGTTGGGAACAGGAATACTTTCTGGTCGATGAAGGTTTGTATGCCGCACGCCCCGATCTGTTGCTGACAGGCCGTACGTTGATGGGACACGAAAGTTCGAAGAACCAGCAGTTGGAAGACCACTACTTCGGCGCCATTCCGACCCGCGTCCTGGAATTCATGAAAGACCTGGAGATCGAAGCGCTCAAATTAGGCATTCCTTTGAAAACGCGCCACAACGAAGTAGCCCCGAACCAGTTCGAACTGGCTCCTATTTTCGAAGAATGCAACTTGGCAAACGACCACAACCTGCTCGTAATGGCCCTCATGCGTAAGATCAGCCGTAAGCATGGCTTCCGCGTCCTGCTGCACGAAAAGCCGTTCAAGGGCGTAAACGGTTCCGGCAAACATAACAACTGGTCGCTCGGAACCGACACGGGCATCCTCCTGATGGCTCCGGGAAAGACACCGGAAGAGAACCTCCGCTTCATCACCTTCATCGTCAACGTGCTGATGGCTGTCTACCACCACAACGGATTGCTGAAAGCCAGCATTTCGAGTGCCACCAATGCCCACCGTTTAGGAGCCAACGAGGCACCTCCTGCAATCATCTCCAGCTTCCTCGGCACGCAGTTGTCGAAAGTCCTGGAGCATCTCGAAAAAAGCGAACCGGAAGACCTGATGTTGGCAGGCAAACAGGGCATGAAGCTCGACATCGCCCGCATCCCCGAACTGCTGATCGACAATACGGACCGTAACCGTACCTCGCCTTTCGCCTTCACCGGCAACCGTTTCGAATTCCGTGCCGTAGGCTCCGAAGCCAACTGTGCTTCCGCCATGCTTGCCCTGAACGCTGCCGTAGCCGAACAGTTGAAGACCTTCAAAGCCGAAGTAGATGCAAAAATCGCCGATGGCAAGGAGACATTCGCTGCCATACTCGAAGTGCTCCGCAAAGACATCAAGGAATGCAAGGCAATCCATTTCGACGGCAACGGCTACAGCGACGAATGGAAAGCCGAAGCTGCCCGTCGCGGACTGGACTGCGAGACAAGCGTACCGGTAATCTTCGACAACTACCTGAAAGAAAGCAGTGTACGAATGTTCGAATCGACCGGTGTCATGACACGCAAGGAACTGGAAGCTCGTAACGAAGTCAAATGGGAAACCTACACGAAGAAGATACAGATCGAAGCCCGCGTACTCGGCGACCTGGCGATGAACCACATCATCCCGACCGCCACCAAATACCAGACTTCTCTGATCGACAACGTCTACAAGATGAAAGACCTTTTCCCTGCCGACAAGGCGTCCGTCCTTTCATCCCGCAACCTGGAGATCATCGAAGACATCGCCAATCGGACCAACTTCATCAAAGAGAAGGTAGACGAAATGGTGGAAGCTCGCAAAGTTGCCAACAAGATCGAGAGCGAACGCGAAAAGGCAATCGCTTACCACGACAAGATCGTCCCGATGCTGGAAGCCATCCGCTACCACATCGACAAATTAGAGTTGGTTGTCGACGACCAGATCTGGACATTGCCGAAGTACAGGGAATTATTATTCATCAGATAGTTTTTTGTTGATTGTTTTGTGTTTGCAAGGGAAGCATGCTGTGAAGTATGGCTTCCCTTCTTTTTTTATTACAAAGGAATTGCATACCTTTGGAGCATAATTTAACAAGAAAGGAGTCTACGTCATGACGGCAATGGAATTACAACAATGGAAACAGAACATTATCCACGATTATCTGGAAAAGATAGATGATCTGCTATCCCCACTCGCTTTCAATATAGACGAAGCAAATGCAGAAATCGATATTGCTGAAAAAGAACTAAGCGAAGGCAAAGGCATCAAAGAAACAGAAATGCATCAATTCTTTGAAGAATGGAAAAAGAAATTGAAATAATCTGGGCACCTCGTGCACAAAAACAAGCTGATTTAGCCATCACCTATTGCCTGACACAATTTGGGAGAACTATCGCTCGAAAATTTGTAAACAAGCTCGAAAAAGATAATTTACGTATCAAAAACAATCCTTTTATCGGAGCTGTGGAACCAGCTTTTGACAATAGGACGAAACAATATCGTTCTTTGATTGAAGGATATTACAAAATTATTTATACCATAGAAAATGATTATCTTATACAAGTCGTTTTATTATGGGATTGCCGTCAGGATCCGGACAAACTCAAACAATCAATAAGACAAATATAAACGAATATGAACTACGGATTTGTAAAAGTTGCCGCCGCCGTGCCGCATGTACAGGTTGCGGATTGTTTTTATAATATAGACAAAATAGAAGATCTGATGCGAGAGGCATCGGAAAAAGGCGTACAGATAATCGCTTTCCCCGAACTGTCCGTCACTGCCTACACCTGCCTCGACCTGTTTGCCCAGCAGACGCTGGTCAATGGCGCAGAAGCAGCGTTGATCCAGTTGATCAACAACACGGCAGACCTGGATATCCTGACCATCGTCGGCGTTCCGCTCCGGACGGAAAACCGGCTGATCAATGCCGCCGTTGTTTTCCAGAAAGGAGTCATACGGGGTGTCGTCCCTAAAACATACTTGCCTAACTATAAAGAATTCCAGGAACAACGCTGGTTCACTTCCGCTACGGAACTTCGGGAATCGACGATTTCCATCGGAAAAGAAGAATATCCGCTCGGCAGCCGTCTGCTGTTCCGTTCGGGACGGCTCTCGGTCGGCATCGAGATATGCGAAGACCTTTGGGTTCCCGTCCCTCCCAGTTCGCTATTGGCAATGGAAGGAGCCAACATCATCTTCAACCTGTCTGCCAGTAACGAGCTGATCGGCAAACACGCCTACCTGCGTTCGCTGATCTGCCAGCAGTCCGCCCGCTGCATGGCCGGCTACGTCTATGCTTCCTCCGGCTTCGGCGAATCGAGTACCGACCTGGTCTTTGCCGGTAACGGGATCATTGCCGAAAACGGGAACCTGCTTGCCGAATCTCCCCGCTTCACGATGGAAGAACAGCTCGTCATCAGCGAGATCGATATAGAAACATTGCAGAACGACCGGCAGGTAAACACCAGCTTCATGTACGGGGCGTCGGGCCTGCTGAAGGAAAAGGCACAGGCCGTAGACTTCCAGCTCCGGACTCCGAACGGATTCAGCCTGACACGTCCGGTCGATCCGCACCCGTTCACCCCCTCGGGAGACGCCTTGAAGGAACGCTGTGAAGAGATATTCCACATACAGGTTGCCGGCCTTGCCAAACGCCTTGTCCATACACACGCCCAAACGGCTGTCGTCGGTATTTCGGGCGGCCTGGACTCCACACTGGCTTTGCTCGTGACCGTCATGACCTTCGATGCCCTGAAGATGCCTCGCGAACAGATCATCGGCCTCACGATGCCCGGTTTCGGCACGACCGACCGCACCTACACCAATGCCTGCGACCTCATCCGCTCTCTCGGTGTCACCCTGAAAGAAATCTCGATCAAGGAAGCCTGCCTGCAGCATTTCCACGACATCGGCCACGATCCGTCCGTCCACGACGTGACCTACGAAAACAGCCAGGCACGCGAACGTACCCAACTGCTGATGGATATCGCCAACCGGAAGAACGGTCTCGTCATCGGCACCGGCGACCTCTCCGAACTGGCACTCGGCTGGGCGACCTACAACGGCGACCACATGTCGATGTACGGCGTGAACGGAAGCATTCCCAAAACATTGGTCAAATATCTGGTCGAATGGGTTGCCAACAACAAGGTGGACAACGCTTCCCGCCTCACCTTGCTGGATATCGTCGACACGCCGATCAGCCCCGAACTGATCCCGGCAGACGAAAACGGCAACATCAAACAAAAGACAGAGGACCTGGTCGGCCCGTACGAACTGCACGACTTTTTCCTCTACCATTTCCTGCGTTTCGGCTCCCATCCGTCCAAGATATTTTTCCTGGCACAGAATGCGTTTGCCGGCATCTACGACAAGGCTACGATCAAGAAATGGCTCTACACCTTCTTCCGCCGCTTCTTCCAACAACAATTCAAGCGCAGTTGCCTGCCGGACGGTCCCAAAGTCGGCTCCGTCAGCCTCTCGCCACGTGGAGACTGGCGCATGCCGAGCGATGCGATGTCGCAGCTTTGGCTGGAAGAGATAGAGAATATCCCTGTCTGATTGCCTGCAAAGATACGAACCGAGAAAAAACCAGAGTCGATTAGAGTCGATTAGAGTCGATTAGAGTCGAATAAAATGCACATTTTTTATGACTACTCGGTTTGGCGCATTCGTGACCGGTCTCAGGGCCTTATCAGACAGGAGTTTATGGCATAGTGTGGCGATCACATGCATACTCACTTTGGCGATCTATCTTAATATATAACAGAAGATTTCTTTTATAAAGATATATAAATAGGATTTTTTCAAATTTTTTTTTGACTAATCCCTAAAGACCGACACACCAGCCTTCCCTTCAAAACATAGGTGTTTTGAAAGGGAAACATAGGTGTTTTGGATTCAAAACACCTATGTTTCGCACCACGGAGCAACGGGCTCTATATTCGAAAACAATCCGCAATCAGGAGAAAAAAATCCACAAATGTAAAATTAATCGACTCTATTCGACTCTAATCGACGCTAATCGACTCTAATCGACTCTGCTTTTTCAAATAGCCATATATTTGCAGGGTAATCGATTCACAAACGTTCTTTGAAATATTGGATCAATCCGAAATCTTCACATAGCCACCCGGTTCCATAAAAAAAGGGGAAGGCAAAACAGCCTCCCCCTTTTTTTCGGATATTTCAGTTTTTCTTATTCAGACAAAGCAAATGCCGGCTGACGGTGGATCCACTGTCCGCGAGTAAAGTCAGGGAAGTCGACCAATGCGCCGCCACGGGCGACAGACATCTCAGACAAAGCGGAAATAGCACTCCATGCAGCAGCATCGTAGCAGTCCATAGGAGCCGGTTTCTTGTTATGGATTGCGTTGATCAAGTCGAACATCATCACGTAGTCCATACCGCCGTGTCCGGCCTGAGATGCTTCGGCTTCGTGTTTGGACCACAATGTATGGTCGAACTTCTTGAGCCATTCTTCTGAATCATCCCAACGGTGAGGTTTGGACTGGTTCTCTACGTAGATGTGATCACCGTCGTTCATCCACAAACCTTCGGTTCCCTGAATGCGGAAGCCCAAAGAGTAAGGACGGGGAGAGTTGGTGTCGTGAGTCACGATAACCGTCTGTCCGTTCGCACATTTGATCATCGAAGTCACGATATCGCCCAAGTTGAAATTGATCTTGGCATACGGATGGTTTTCACCGCCTTTGTCTACAATGAACTTATGCAAGCCGCGAGACTGGGTTGCCATAGCGGACAAAGAGAGGAAACGGTTACCGCGGTTGATATCAAGGCAGTTTGCCACCGGTCCGATTCCATGTGTCGGATAGACATCGCCATTACGGTGAACAGAATGGTTCGTACGCCACTGGGCTTCGGCATATGCATCCTTACCCATGCGCAATTCGCCGCCTTTCTGGTAAGTATAATGTTGTCCGTCATTGAATTTCACATCACGCAAGTCATGTTCGTATCCGCATCTTGCATGAATCAGTTCACCGAACAGGCCTTTGCGAACCATGTTCAACGCAGCCATACAGTCACGACGGTAGCAAACGTTTTCCATGATGTTCAGATGGCTTCCCGTAGCTTCCGATACGTTGACCAGATCCCAACATTCTTCGAGGGTATTGGCGGCAGATACTTCCACGCCGACATAGGGCACACCTGCTTTCATGGCTGCAACCGACATCGGCACGTGCCATTCCCACGGGCTGGCGATGATGACACAATCGAATTCTTCGTTGTTCAACATCTTTTCAAATTCACGCTCGCTGCCTGTGTATACTTTCGGAGCCGGAACGTTGAACTTGGCGATATGATCCAGCGTACGTTGGATCGGGCCGGCCTGGATATCGCAGATAGCCACGATCTTGTTTCCGGGGATAGACAAGACGTTGTTGATATGTTCATGACAACGGGAACCTGTGCCGATAAAGCCGAAGCGCAATTTGCCATCGTCTTTACCAGCAGGTTTCTTTTTCTTTTCTGCACCTGTTTCTGTTGTAACTGTAGCAGCAGCGGCGTTACTACTTAATGCAAGACCTGCTGTTCCGATTCCGGCAGCGGTCATTTTTTTCAGGAATGAACGACGAGTGTTTTCCATTTTCCAATTTAGAATTTTATGTTAAGTGGGCAAATTTATAATATTCCATGCATATATCAAAGGATATCGTCTATTATTTTGCAGCTGTTCTCTTCTTATTCCGCCAAAAGTTGCCATCCCGTTTGCTACCGAACATGTTCCGGCGCTTGGACTTTTCTTTTATCGCTTTTTTCATTTCGGTAACCGCTTCCTTTACTTCGGCACTTTCGAACATATGACCTCCGGCAACCGGCACTTCCTTGCCGATCAGCTTCTGGATATCTTTCAGGTAGGGAACCTCCTCCACATCGCAAAAAGAGAAAGCGATCCCGCTATGGCCGGCACGACCGGTACGACCGATACGGTGCACATAGGTTTCCGGCACATTCGGCAAATCATAGTTGATGACATGCGAAAGATGGTCGACATCGATGCCGCGGGCAGCGATATCGGTCGCGATCAAGACACGGAGCGTATGATCCTTAAAACTGGATAAGGCACGCTGACGGGCACTCTGCCCTTTGTTTCCATGAATGGCTTCTGCTCCGATCCCGGATTTGTTCAAGACACGGGCGACCTTGTCGGCTCCGTGCTTCGTACGGGTAAAAACCAAGACGGATTCCAGCGAACGGTCTTCCAGCAGTTTCTTCAACAGGTCGATCTTTTCGACTTTCTCAACAAAATAGACCGACTGGTCGATCGTATCGACAGTGGAAGAAGCAGGAGTCACCTCGACTTTTTTCGGTTCGTGGAGGATCGTCCCGGCCAGGCGCTCGATCTCAGGCGGCATCGTCGCAGAGAAGAACAGAGACTGGCGCTTCTTAGGCAGTAAAGGCAGGATGCGTTTGATATCGTGGATAAATCCCATATCCAGCATCCGGTCCGCTTCGTCCAGAACAAAATATTCCAATGTATTCAGACGGACAAAACCCTGATTGATCAGATCTAACAAACGGCCGGGGGTTGCAATCAATACATCCACGCCGCGGTTTAATGCATCCGTCTGCGGTTTCTGTCCCACACCTCCGAAAATAACGGTATGGGCCACATGCGTATAACATCCGTAAGCGGCAAAGCTTTCGCCGATCTGGATCGCCAATTCGCGTGTCGGAGCCAGGATCAAGGCTTTGATCCCCGGCCTATCTTCGCTTAAGATCTGCTTTTCGATCCTTTGGAGGATAGGGATGGAGAATGCCGCCGTCTTACCGGTTCCTGTCTGTGCGCAACCTAACAAATCTAATCCGTCCAACACTATGGGAATGGCTTCGGCTTGTATGGGAGTGGGAGTTGTGTACTTTCTTTTTTTGAGAGCCATCTGTATCGGCTCGATCAATTCTAATTGTTCAAATGTCATATAATAGGTATGAGCCGTCGCGGCTCGTTAAATAAATAATGGTGACAAAGGTACGTAAAAATCTCGTATCTCTGCAATTATTCGCTATATTTGCGTGCTTTTAAAAACATTCGATTCTTTTTGATTCTCATGAAAGAATTATTATCACTGCTCAAACGATTCTTCGGATACACCTCGTTTCGTCCTTTACAGGCCGAGATCATACAACGCATCTTGCAGAAAGAAGACTCGCTGGTCCTGATGCCTACAGGCGGCGGCAAGTCCATCTGTTTCCAGCTTCCGGCAATCTATATGCCGGGAACCGCCATCGTAGTCTCTCCTCTGATCGCATTGATGAAGGATCAGGTAGAAGGGCTGATCGCCAACGGAATCCCCGCAGCTTCGCTCAACAGCATGATGCCGGAAGAAGAACGCCACCGGATACGGCAACTCTGCATACAAGGCAAAGTGAAACTGCTCTACATCTCGCCCGAAGGGATCATAAGCGAACTGCATTGGCTTCTGCCCCGCATCGACATTTCTCTGATCGCGATCGACGAAGCACATTGCATCTCGCATTGGGGACATGACTTTCGGCCCGAATATACGCAGCTCTCCGTCTTGAAAGAAAATTTCCCGAACGTCCCGATCGTCGCCCTGACGGCTACGGCAGACAAAATCACCCGGACAGACATCGTGAACCAGTTGAAACTGCGGGAGCCGAAAACATTCATTTCGTCTTTCGACCGGCCTAACCTGTTGCTCACGGTTCGTCGCGGACTGAGCAAAAAAGAAAAAATCGCGGCTATTGTCCATTTCATCAATCGCCACCACCGGCAGAGCGGCATCGTCTACTGCATGAGCCGCAACAGCACGGAGTCTTTGGTCGAAGAGCTGTCTGAGTTCAGCATCCGGGCAGTCGCCTATCATGCCGGCCTCAGCCCCGACAAGCGCGAGAAAGCACAGGACGACTTCATCAACGACCGCATCCAGGTGGTATGCGCAACAGTCGCATTCGGGATGGGGATAGACAAAAGCAATGTCCGCTGGGTCGTACATTATAATATGCCGGCAAGCATCGAGAACTACTACCAGGAGATAGGGCGTGCCGGACGGGACGGGATGAAAAGCGACACGCTTCTTTTCTATTCCGTGAGCGACATCCTGCTCCTCCGCCGTTTCGCGGAGGAAAGCGGGCAGAAGGACGTCTGCTTGCAGAAGTTGAACCGGATGCGCCGCTATTGCGAGGCGGATATCTGCCGGCGCCGCATCTTGTTAAGCTATTTCGGAGAAGAGACGGACAAGGATTGCGGGAACTGCGACGTCTGCAAGAACCCGCCCCGGCGTTTCGACGGAAGCATCTTGGTGCAGAAAGCCTTGAGTGGAATTTTCCGTACCGGGCAAACGGCCAATATGCACCTGCTGATCGATATACTCCGGGGAGCCGAAAAGGAAGAACTGACAGAAAAAGGATACGACAAGCTAAAGACTTTCGGCGTGGGCAAGGACCTCAGCTACAAAGAGTGGAAAGAATATCTATACCAGATGCTTCAGCTCGGCTATATCGAAATCGACTATCTGTCGGCCGGCCATCTGAAAGTGACTCCATTGGGGCGCAAAGTCCTTTTCGGCGAACAACAGGCGTTCTTAGCCATTTACCAAAAGACGAAAGATTTTGCCCTGCCGACCAAGAAAGGCGGTTACAAATATCGTCCGATCCGCCCGATCGAATCCACCTCTGTGGATGAAACGCTGCTCGACTCCCTGCAACAGCTCCGCAAGCAGATCGCCGAACGCGAACATACTCCGGCTTATATCCTCTTTTCGGATGACGCCCTCGAAGATATGGTCCGGAAGAAACCGGTCACGCTCGACGAGTTTAGCGAAATACGGGGCGTCGGACAACTCAAGCTCGACAAATACGGAAAGGTCTTCGTCGCCTTGATCCGCTTTGTCCTTCGTTTGCCTAAAAAGGAATAGGACGGATTTCTTTTCGAGTCAAAACATGATCTTATCTACCGGCAGCTCGATTTCGCCGAATTCAATCATCGCATTGAACAGCCGGATACGGGAATAAGCCGGCAAATCATCCGGACGGATATCACCCGTTGCAATCTCTCCCTGCTCCAGCAAAGAGGCCCTTTTCGTTCCTGCCAACAACGGCTTGGAAGGGGTTATCCATTGTTTCCCGTTCCAGAGCGCAATGTTGCAGATAGAGGTGTCGGTCAACCATCCTTTCCGGACGACCAGCACATCGTCTGCCGCTCCGCGAGATGCGAACAAACGGTCCAGCACGCTCCGGTCCGTACTTTTATAGCGATAGACGGCTTCGTCACCGGCAACCAGCCGTAAGGTGGATACGGGGCGGATATGATAGGCGGCATAGTCCGTTTTCAGGATTTCCGTACCATATTCGACACGGCACTTCGTCCGCTCCCGGTAGTTTCCGGGGTGGATATAGTCACTCAAATCAAGCGTACCGGTTTGATGCAACACGTCCCGACGTGTCTCGTTCATACGCCGGTTATGATAGGGCAAGTTATAAATCCGCCCGTTCTCGATCCGGATTGTTTCAATAAATGGGGACATAGACTTTCTGTTTCATTTCGTTATACTCGCTTGTCAAATCACTTCGGGACGTGATGCCTCCTCCGCTCTTAAAGACCAAAGAGCCATCCGCCTGTTGTTCCAAAAAGCGGATCATGACGGCACTGTTCAGGCTGTCCCCGTCGAAATAGCCCATGACACCGGTATAGAACCCTCTTTCGTATGTCTCGGCTTCCGCTATAATCTCCATTGTTTTCTTTTTGGGCGCTCCGGTAATGGAACCTGCGGGAAGGAGACGGAACAGCAACTCTCCTGCTTCTGCCTGCCAGTTCCCGGCAAGACGGCCCCGGATCTCCGAACTGACCTGCAACAAAGCGCCTGTATGTGTCGGCAGCTCGTCTATGTACCGGTAGCGGGTCACCGTCACTTCGGTCGCGACCATGCTCAGGTCATTGCGGATCAGGTCGACAATCGTAGCATGTTCGGCCGTTTCCTTCGGATCGTCCAATATCCGCCTGCGGGCATCCGGCAACGTGGCGTCGATCGTTCCTTTCATCGGATAGGAATAGATATGTCCATCCCGGATTTTCACGAATATCTCAGGAGAGAAAACGACAAAACGGTCTTTCATCCAGAGCTTATACCGGGCTTCCGAACGGGAAAAGATATCCTTCAAACTCAGATCGGTCCGTACAGGAGTGGCACAAGTCAGGTTGACCAGGTAAGAGTTTCCGCCCCGGATATGCCCGACAACTTTATGAAACGAATCTGCATAGGCCTCTTGTGTCACCGGGAATGTTTTCCATCGGATCGCAGAAACCCGGTTCTCCCGGCCGTTTACACGATCGGCAGCCGCGACATTCGTCACGCCGTCCAGGTTGTAGAGCAACTCTTCCGGATCGACCTGATCCGGCTCTTCCACCATCACCCGGTCTTGCCCGTAATCGATCACAAACAGGAAAGACCGTCTTTCCGCACCCAATCGGTTCATACGGCAGACGGCCTCCATACGGTTATAGAATTTCATATCAGAAAACGTTCGGTCAATCCGCCAAAGGCATCGATACGGCGATCACGGAAGAAAGGCCACCAACGGCGGACATTCTCGCTACGGGTCTTGTCGATCTCCACAATTCGTATTTCTTCATCTTTATCGGACAGTTCGGCCAAGAGTTCTCCCTGCGGACCGGCTACGAAACTGTTCCCCCAGAACCGGATGCCATTCGTCTGTCCGGACGGATCGGGCTCGTGCCCTACCCGGTTTACCGCAACGACCGGAAGCCCGTTGGCCACGGCATGCCCCCGCTGAACAGTCACCCAGGCTCCTAACTGGCGTTTTTTCTCTTCCTCCGTGTCGGTACTTTCCCAACCGATGGCTGTCGGATAAATCAGCAGCTCCGCCCCTTTCATCGCCATCAGACGGGCCGCTTCGGGATACCACTGGTCCCAGCAGACCAATACACCCAATTTGCCGACCGAAGTCTGGATCGGTTCGAAGCCGAGATCACCGGGAGTGAAATAGAACTTTTCATAATAAGCCGGATCATCCGGGATATGCATTTTCCGGTATTTCCCGGCGATAGAACCGTCTTTCTCAATCACGACAGCCGTATTGTGATACAAACCGGGAGCCCGTTTCTCAAACAAAGAAAGAACCAGCACGATCTCCAGTTCTTTTGCCAACGCCCCGAATGTTTCGGTCGAAGGCCCCGGAATCGGTTCCGCCTGATCGAACACGTCGGTATTCTCCGTCTGGCAAAAATAAAGCCCGTTATGCAACTCCTGCAAAACGACCAATTCAGCACCTTGCAAAGCACAAGTCCGAATATTTTGTTTCAGTTTTTCAATATTGGCAGCCCGGTCACCGCTATTCGCCTGCTGCACTAGCCCTAACTTCATGATTTATGATTTATAATTTATGATTTATGATTTGAACACGCAATTGTCTATTATCAATCGTCAATAGACACGACTCCTTCCGGATATTGCATCGTCACGCAATGTAGCGAGCCATGTTGTTTAATCAACGGCAAACAATTGATTCCTACAATCTCACGATCCGGGAAAGCCTGCTGCAAAGCAGCCTTCGCCTGTTCATCTTTTGGAGAATTATAATAAGGGAGCAATACGGCTCCGTTGATAATCAAAAAATTGGCATAAGTAGCCGGAAGGCGTTCGCCCTCCCATACCACCGGGTCTGCCATCGGCAAGGCGATCAACCGGTAAGGTTTGCCGTTTGCCTGTTTGAAGGCTTGCAACTCTTGTTCCATCGCCTGCAATTCCTCGAAATGTTCATCCGACTCATCCGTACACTGCACATACGCGATCGTATCTTCGTTGCAGAAGCGTGCCAACGTGTCGACATGGCTATCCGTGTCATCACCGGCCAAATAACCGTTTTCAAGCCATAAGATGCGTTCAAAACCGAAGACTTCCTTCAGATAGGCTTCCAATTCTTCCTTTTGCAGATATTCGTTCCGGTTCAGAGACGAGAGGCATTCGACCGTGGTGAGCAACGTTCCCTTACCATCCGATTCGATGCTGCCACCTTCCAGTACGAACGGTTGCATATTGATAACCGGAACCCCTTCGGTAAATGTTCCTTCTATGGACAGCCGGCGTGTAATCAGGTTATCCAGGTTTGCTGCGAACTTCATTCCCCATCCGTTGAACACGAAGTCATACACAGCCGGTTCTCCTTGATCGAACACCGTAATGCCGCCATGATCGCGTGCCCAGGTATCATTCGTCGCCATCTCCCGGAAAATGATGCGGCTGTAATCCACATCGCCCAATTGTTTACGGACATCCTGTTCGTCCGGACAGACAATCAAGAGTTTTTCGTGTTTGGTCACTTCTTTGGCTATCGCTACGAAACAAGGAATCACTTCTTCCAATATGGGCGCCCAATCCGTATCCTCATGCGGCCATGTCAACTGGACGGCGCTTTGCGGGTACCACTCTGCCGGTAATATGATTTTATCTTCCATCTGCGTTTAAAATATACGATTCTATTACAGCACAAATATAGGCTTATTTTCCATCATTCTTAATATAAAGATTCTATCACCTCTGTCAATTTGCTGTTTTTCTTCCATGCCGCAAGCAAAGAAAGAAGCGAGGTGTTTGTCACCTTCGGCCAGCCATTAACCGTTTGAATTTCTGAAAAGATCTCCAACAACCGCTTTAAATCCTTCACCGGATTTTCCGGCAGGCAAGATAAAAAAGAGACAAACAGCACAGACAGTTCCCTATTATGGAAAGACGATCTGTTGATCAACATTTCAAGGACCAGTCCTGAAATTCTCTGCACAGGCGCCCATTCCGATGATTGGATTTTACCCAATACCCTGCCTAAAGCCACATTGTCTATCAAGCCTTTCTCCACAAGTTCTCTCCAAAGATCCGCCGCGCACAAACGAACAGAACGGTCGATGCTTAACAGGCACACCGCCAGATACGTCAGAGCCATTCCTCCGCTCCACTTCCAATCAAGTTCGCACAGAGTCTCAAGAGCGACCAAATTAAGCTTGGTCAGTTCCAGATCGTTCCAATGGGAATCTCTTATGCGATCCCGCACCAGTAAAGCCAACAAGACCTGAGGCGCATTCGGAGAAAGCCACAAGAGCCTTTTCAGGTCCTTTTCCCGCAAAGGCATCTGCCAAAAAGTCTCCACCAAAAGCGGGACACGGGAACAAGGCCGATACGTCATATACAAGGCATAGCCTCCAAACCTCCATTTTATCGCGACATTCTTGCTTGCCGGAGGAATCAACTGCAAGATACGGTCGACCTTCTCAAACGGTTTTTCGTAGGTGAACACATCACAGGGGATATCTCCCGTCAAATAAGCCCGGTTTACGGCAGAATAAGGAAAATCCTCAAACTCGCCATAGACGGTATCAGGACTTTTGACCAACGCAGCAGTCATCCAAACGGCCTGAGACGTAAAAGGCCCTTTCGGGCGTGCTTCCGGCTTGAACAGGAAGAGCAACAGCTCACGATATTCGCCCGTCATCTCTTGTTCGACTAAGCGGACAGCCTCGTCCGTATCATCCAGCGCCACTCGCGAAGCCGCAATTTGAAAGTCCAGGTTGTCCGGCCTGCATCCCTTTTTCTGATATTCCGACAACCGGGAGACAAGCACGACCGGATCAATCCAGGCCGGACGGTGGGTCGGTGTCGAAAGCAAAGGCAACGTATTACGATCCTTCATACGGCTAAAAGCCAATTTTTCAAGATCCCGATATGGCTTATAGTCTTGAAAAGATTGTTGTTTCGCCCTTTTGGCTCGTTTCTCCGATCCGGCAAGCACTTCGACATAGTCAAGCAGGAAAGAGGCGGTAAGCATATCCAACCCTCCTATCTCGCTCTCCGGCATCTCCATTACAGTTCCAGCCCATTCGAAAACCGGCACCATACGCTCCGCATCATCCGATTTTATGTACGGATGCAAACGAACCAGCGAAGCCAACAGCAAATCAAAATAAAAACTCTCCTGACCATCCATCAGCCGGCCCATAAAAGAGACCAAACCGTCTACATCCGCCACATCCGGAAGACGCCGGTATTCCTGTATTAGCGGTTCTTTTTCCATCCTGTCCATCATTCAGCTCTTATTTTCGGACAAATATAAACAGAAAAACGAACGGAAGATACATCCTATAAATTAAACGCCAACAAAAAAAGGCAGTCTCCTTACGAGGCTGCCTTTTCCAAACGCAACGAATAAACTATTAATTACTTATGCGCTTATTATTTCTTGCAGTCGCAAGAAGAGTAAGCCACTAACATCCAAACCAATTTTTCCTGTTCCTTCAGGTAGTCGCTCATCAGGGCTACTGTCGCTTCATCTCCGGATTCGGAAGCCAGAGAAAGCAACTTACGTTCTTCGGCAATAAACTGGCTGTAAGTGTTCAGCACGTTTTCCAACGCTTCGTCTGCACAAGATACGCCCGACACTTCCTTTACTTTGGCAACTTTCAGATATTCACTGAATTTGTTAACCGGAACACCTCCCAACATCAGGATACGCTCAGCCAGCTCATCCACCTTTCCGGCGGCATCGTTATACATGTCTTCGAACTTGCCGTGAAGGACAAAGAAACCGTGTCCCTTGATGTTCCAGTGAAAACCACGAAGGTTTGTGTAGAACACCTGATAATCGGCCAATAACTGTTGTAATGCTTCAACGACTTTACCTGCTGCAACTGCGTCCAAATGGATATAATCTAATGTCTTCATAATTCTTTCCTTTTTTAATTGTTATACTTTTCATTTTTCTTGTACTGCAAAGATACATCAGATATAAACACCTGTCAAACAGATAATTTCTATACCATCATAGACACATTCTATCACGCGTCCGGCAGAACGGACTGCGATAATTACCACATTCCATGTTTTTTTTCTACCTTCGTAAAAAATATCATCATAGGGTCTGTAACAACAAACAATGAATTATGAACATCCAACAACTCGAATACATCCTGGCCGTAGACACTTACCGCCATTTTGCCAAAGCGGCAGAACATTGCCGCGTGACTCAACCTACACTAAGCATGATGATCCAAAAGCTGGAAGATGAATTGGGAGTGAAACTTTTCGACCGCAATACCCAGCCGGTCTGCCCTACCCCTGCGGGTCGTAAGGTGATCGACCAGGCACGTGTCGTCCTTCACCAGGCTTCTCTCATCAAAGAGATCGTAAACGAAGAAGAGCAATCTTTGAAAGGCACGTTCCGCCTCGCAGTGTTACCGACAATTGCTCCTTATCTGCTTCCTCGCTTCTTCCAACAAATAACGGAGAAACACCCCGATCTGGATATCCGCATCCAGGAAATGCAAACGGCCCCGACAATAAAAGCCCTCCAAAACGGAGAAATAGACGCTGCCATCATCGCGAACCAACCGACAGAGATGCAACTACAGGGAAGTACCCTGTACTACGAACAGTTTTATGCCTACGTAGCCCGCAACGAAAGTGTGTTCAAGAAAGAGATGGTCCGTTCGGCCGATATCAGCGACGAACGTCTTTGGTTGCTGGATGAAGGGCATTGTTTCCGCGATCAGCTGATGCGTTTCTGCCAGATGGAGAAGGTCAAACTCCGTCAGGCTGCCTACCGCCTGGGAAGTCTGGAGACTTTTATGCGGATGGTAGAAAGCGGTAACGGCATCACTTTCATTCCGGAACTGGCAACCCTTCAGCTAAGCGAACAGCAAAAAGAACTGGTACGCCCGTTTGCCATCCCCAAACCGGCACGTGAAATCGTTTGGATAACCCGCAAAGATTTTATCCGGCATTCGATCGCAAACATTCTGACCGAAAGCATCAAGAAATCCGTCCCGAAAGAAATGCGCACGCTGCAAGCAGGATTGAGGGTGGTTTAAAAAAGGATCGCGTAATAACACATCTCCCGTATATCGTTTATTTTGTATTCGTTTATTTGGACAGTCGGCAATTTATTACGTTATTTGCGTAACGCAGATCACGTAATAACAATAAAACAAGGGAATGAAACTAAATAATCCATTTTTGATAGCCGGATATCACAGTCCTGAATACTTTTGCGACAGGCTAAAAGAAACGGAAACAATCACTAATGCGTTGCAAAACGAACGAAACATTACTTTGATTGCCCCCCGTCGTATGGGAAGAACTTGATAGCAGCTTATCCCGGAGTGGCAACCAAATTAATGAAAGCGATAGCGAAAGAGGGAATCGTAACTGAAATAAATTCCGGAAAATTCATCTCAAAATACAAACTGAAAGCAGCCAGCAGCATAAATACGGCATTAGCAAAACTCATTGACAAGGAGATTGTCTACAAAGATACACAAGGATACATAATATACGACCGATTCATGTCTATCTGGCTAAGAAGACAACCCTGAAGGAATAAATATTTCGGATGTAATGAAAAAAAATTATTACTTTATGCTTGTATTTTCCAAAAAAGCGTTACTTTTGCTGCGAATTAAAAAACAAAGAGACAAAATGAATCGATTTAGCTTTACATATTACTTTTATTACTTTTACTTTAGCAGAGTGAAGGCAGGAGTTTGTATGTAGAGCGTTGATAAATGAATGTATATATCAATAACAAAATATGAAGTCCTGCCGGTTTCGGTGGGACTTTTTTTTAATGGACAATTGAGAATTAACAATTGACAATTTGAAAGAAAAAAAAGAGAAGATGAAAAAGAAAGTAGCAATCCAGGGAATAGCCGGTTCGTATCACGATATAGCCGCCCGCAATTATTTCGAAGGTGAAGAGATTGAAATTATCGGTTGCAATACATTCAGAGATGTTATTTCGACCATCAAGAAAGATCCTTCCATTCTGGGAATGATGGCGATCGAAAACACGATTGCAGGTAGCTTGTTGCAGAACCATGAACTGATCCGCGAAAGCGGCCTGCAGGTTATCGGTGAATACAAACTGCGCATCTCACACTCGCTGGTTGCTCTTCCGGGGACCAACATCGACGATGTCAGAGAGGTCAACTCCCACCCGATCGCCTTGATGCAATGTACCGAATTCCTCGATACGCTGCCCAACGCAAAAGTAGTCGAAAAGGAGGACACCGCCATGAGCGCCCGATGGATTTCGGAAAACCAACTGAAAGGACACGCCGCCATCTGCGGGAAACTGGCCGCCCAGATATACAACATGGAAGTCCTTGCCGAAGGGATCGAGACAAACAAACGCAACTTCACCCGCTTCCTGGCAATAGCCGACCGGTGGACGGCCGACGAGATGCTCAAAGGAAAAGACAAAAACAAAGCGTCTCTCGTTTTCGCTCTCCCCCACACAGCCGGCAGCCTCTCCAAAGTTCTCTCCGTCCTCTCTTTCTACGACATGAATCTTTCAAAAATACAATCCTTGCCGATCATCGGCCGCGAATGGGAATATCTGTTTTATATCAATCTGACATTTACGGATTACCTGCGCTACAAACAGGCATTGGATGCTATCAGACCGTTGACAAAAGACTTAAAAATATTAGGCGAATATGCAGAAGGAAAACAAAGCGTGTAAAACAATTACACCCGCTAACCGTGTAGGTAGCGTACAGGAATACTACTTTTCCAGGAAACTGAAAGAAGTAGCCGAAATGAATGCCGCAGGTAAAAATGTGATCAACCTCGGTGTTGGCAGTCCCGACCTTCCTCCTTCAGAACGGACAATCGAGACCTTGTGTGAACATGCTCATCAGCCGAACGAACACGGTTATCAGCCGTATATCGGTATTCCCGAACTGCGTAAAGGTTTCGCCGACTGGTATAAGAAATGGTATAACGTAGAGCTCGACCCGAAAACGGAGATCCAGCCGTTGATCGGTTCCAAAGAAGGAATCCTGCACATCTCGCTGGCATTCCTGAATCCGGGTGACGGCGTGCTGGTTCCCAACCCCGGCTATCCGACCTACAGTTCGGTAAGCAAATTGGTCGAAGCCAATCTGATCCCTTACGAACTGAAAGAAGAGTTGGGCTGGCAACCGGACTTCGAAGAGCTGGAAAAAATGGACCTCTCGAACGTCAAACTGATGTGGACCAACTATCCCAATATGCCGACAGGAGCCAATGCAAGCATGGAACTGTACGAAAAGCTGGTCGCTTTCGGAAAGAAGCACGGGATCATCATCTGCAACGACAACCCGTATAGTTTCATTCTGAACGAACATCCGTTGAGCATCCTGTCCGTACCGGGAGCCAAAGACATCTGTATCGAAATGAACTCCATGAGCAAGGCACACAATATGCCGGGGTGGCGTATGGCAATGCTCGCCTCCAATGCACAGTTCGTACAGTGGGTACTGAAAGTGAAAAGCAATATCGACTCCGGACAGTTCAAACCGATGCAACATGCAGCCGTCGAAGCGTTGAGCGCACCGAAGGAATGGTATGACAATATGAACCGGGTGTACCGCAGCCGACGCAGCCTCGCCGGAGAGATCATGCATGCTCTGGGATGCGAATATGACGAAAAGCAAGTGGGCATGTTCCTTTGGGGAAAAATCCCTGCCGAGGCAAAAAGCAGCGAAGCGATAGCCGACAGAGTCTTGTATGAAGCCAATGTATTCCTGACACCGGGATTCATCTTCGGCAGCCAGGGCGAACGCTACATCCGTATCTCACTCTGTTGCAAAAACGAGACCTTGGAAGAGGCTCTTCGACGAATTGTTTCGTTGAAACAATTCGATCAATTGACAATTAAGAATTGACAATTGACCATTTTTTAAGAGAAAAAGAAAGAAACAAATAAAAACAACAATAAAACAAACAATTGTCAATTGACAATTAATTATAAGGTTATGGAAATGGAATTAGAATCGATCATGTTACCCGGTGTAGACCCACAGCGTCCTGTCGTAATCGCCGGTCCGTGTAGTGCTGAGACAGAAGAGCAAGTAATGGAAACGGCCAGAGGAATCGCTGACAAAGGCATCAAGTTGTTCCGCGCAGGAATCTGGAAACCTCGTACCAAACCGGGTGGATTCGAAGGAATCGGTGCAGAAGGCTTGCAATGGTTGAAACGGGTAAAAAAGGAAACAGGTATGTATGTGGCTACCGAAGTGGCAACGAAAGACCATGTTTTCGAAGCATTGAAAGCGGGGATCGACGTGTTGTGGATCGGAGCCCGTACAACGGTTAACCCGTTCGCCGTACAGGAGATCGCCGATGCACTGAAGGGTGTAGACGTCCCTGTTTTGATCAAGAATCCGGTCAATCCGGATTTGGAACTGTGGATCGGAGCTTTCCAGCGTCTCTATGGTGCCGGTATCCGTCGCCTGGGAGCCATCCATCGCGGTTTCAGCTCTTACGATAAGAAGATGTACCGCAACCTCCCGCTCTGGCATATCCCCATCGAACTTCGTCGCCGCATGCCGAACCTGCCTATTTTCTGTGATCCGAGCCATATCGGAGGCAAACGCGAACTGATCGCTCCTCTCTGCCAGCAGGCTATGGATTTGAGTTTCGACGGTTTGATCATCGAATCGCATTGCAACCCGGATTGTGCCTGGAGTGATGCTTCACAGCAGATCACACCGGATGTGTTGGATTACGTTCTGAATTTATTGGTTATCCGCGACTCCAACCAGACAACGGAAAACCTGGCCGAACTTCGCCGCCAGATCGACGGTATCGACGAACAATTATTGGAACTGTTAGCTAAACGTATGCGCATCTCCCGCGAAATAGGCGTGTATAAGAAAGAACATAATATGCCGATCCTGCAATCACCGCGCTATAGCGAGATTCTGGAAAAACGTTCCAATATGGGCGAACAGATGGAACTGAACACAGACTTTGTAAAAGAAATTCTGAAAGAAATTCATGAAGAATCCGTCCGTCAACAGATGATCATCATGAATGAATAATAATAATGTGCCAATAATATGCCAATCAGCTAATGGGAGATTCTCTTTAATTATCCCATTGGCACATTATTACTAATACATTAAACAGTTATTGATAATGAAAATACTTATATTGGGTGCAGGGAAGATGGGATCTTTCTTCACCGATTTGCTTAGTTTCGAACACGAAGTGGCTGTGCTGGAGAGCGATCCGAAGCGGATGCGTTTCATATACAACGCCCTTCGCCTGCAGAAGCCGGAAGAAGTAGCCGAGTTTAAACCCGAATTAGTCATCAACTGCGTGACACTGAGCTATACGATCGAAGCTTTCAAAAGTGTCATGCCTTACCTGCAACCCTATTGTATCATCTCGGATATCGCATCGGTCAAGACACACCTGAAAGAATTTTATGAGACATGCGGCTTCCCGTATGTCTCCACCCACCCGATGTTTGGCCCGACATTCGCCAACCTGGGACAACTGGAAAAAGAAAATACAATCATCATCTCCGAAGGTGATCATCTGGGGAAAATATTCTTCAAAGACATCTATTCCAGCCTGCGTCTGCACATATGCGAATATACTTTCGAGGAACATGACAAAGTCGTGGCCTACTCGCTCGGTATTCCGTTTGCATCTACCATGGTATTTGCAGCCACGATGAAGCACCAGGATGCTCCGGGTACGACCTTCAAACGTCACATGAAGATCGCCAGAGGCTTGCTTTCCGAAGATGATTATCTCCTAACGGAAATCCTTTTCAACCCGCGCACGCCTCATCAGATCGCACGCATCCAAGAAGAATTGGATATCCTGCAAGGGATCATCAAAAACAAAGATTCGGAAGGGATGAAAGAATATCTGACCAAGATCAGGAAGAATATCGAATAATAATTTTCCTACAGACGTGAACCGTATGTTCCACAAGTTTGAGCTGGCCGGTTCATGCTTGTGGAACGATTTATTTATTTGATGATATTCATCTTATAAAATGAATAATTATGAACAGCACTATCCACCTTATAACAAGACTATTATTAACATATTGCCTATTATGGGGCACATTCATCCATACTTATCCGCAAAACCGGAATGCCGATCCGGGGTCCACATATCCGACACCGGACCGGCTTTTCCATATTGCACGCAGCTTGAACCGTAATCTCGTCTGTTACGATGCCAACCAAACCAATGGCAAGCTGGACACCAAAGAACCCATTAATGTTTATTGGCTGAACCGGGAAAAGGAACCGGGAAAAACCAACGGGCTAAGTTTCATACAAAAGAAGATGGCTTACGGCTACAAAGTGGTTTCGCAGACGGAGCAGACCTGTACGATCACCCTCACGGCCTATCCGGAAAGAGAACTGACAGTCTGCTGGGAAAAAGACCATTTCGTCTGCCACATCAAGATAAACGACCGGCAAGCCATCCTACAATCCTTGTATGTCAAAGCCAGTCCCAACAATCCGCTCCATGTGGAATACGTGGAACTGCAAGGCATAACAGCCGACACCGGTGTCCCCGTCACAGAAAGAATCAGCAAATAAAAAGAAACAACTCTTCCCTCTCTCTTGGCCCTTATCACCATCCTGGATTCTGAATCAAAGACGGACATCGGGTTAACTCATCCTGCATGATCACACACGCCCGTCATTCACAACAATACTTATTTCTTATAAGTACAGTAAACATAGAGACGAAGCACAATGTCAAATTATCAGATTTAACGAACTATCTAAAAGGATTATTTAAATCACACATATGATTTCGGGAAGTCATCAAGAAAACGTATTTTTGCAAGACTATTTCAAAAAAGAGTGTTTTACGGATGAAGGTATGTATAGCTGAAAAGCCCAGTGTAGCACGCGAAATTGCTGAAGTACTCGGGGCGACTAAAAGGATGAATGGGTATATTGAAGGAAACGGGTATCAGGTTACCTGGACTTTCGGACATCTGTGCACTCTTAAAGAACCCAACGATTATTCGGACAACTGGAAACGGTGGAGTTTGGCTTCTCTCCCGATGATCCCGCCACGGTTCGGGATCAAATTGATCAGCAACCCGACATACGAACAGCAGTTCAAAACAATCGAAGAGCTGATGCAGAACGCTGAAATGGTCATCAACTGCGGGGATGCCGGCCAGGAAGGAGAGCTGATCCAGCGTTGGGTGATGCAAAAGGCAGGCTGTAAATGTCCGGTCTATCGCCTGTGGATATCTTCGTTGACTGAAGAAGCGATCCGCGAAGGTTTCCAACACCTGAAAGAACAATCCGATTTCACCCGGTTGTATGAGGCAGGCCTTTCGCGTGCCATCGGCGACTGGCTGTTAGGGATGAACGCAACGCGCCTCTACACGCTCCGCTACGGGCAAAACCGGCAAGTGCTCTCCATCGGACGGGTGCAAACGCCAACCCTTGCACTTATCGTAAACCGGCAGGCCGAAATAGACAACTTCAAGCCTGAACCCTATTGGGAACTGAAAACAGTCTACCGGAACACGACCTTCTCGGCCACCAAAGGCAAATTCACGAAGAAAGAAGAAGGGGAGGCTTTCCTGGAAATAGCCAGCCAAGAGGATTTTACTGTCACCGACATATCAGAAAAGAAAGGCAAGGAATATGCTCCCCGCCTCTTCGACCTGACCTCGTTGCAGGTGGAATGCAATAAGAAATTCGCATTCACGGCTGACGACACGTTGAAGCTGATCCAGTCGTTATACGAAAAGAAAGTGACGACCTACCCGCGTGTCGACACCACTTTCCTGAGCGACGACATCTATCCGAAAGTTCCCAACACGCTTAGCGGCCTGGTCGACTACGCCGATCTGACAGCCCCGCTGCTGAAAGCGAAGATACGGAAAGACAAACGTGTGTTCGACAACTCGAAGGTGACGGACCACCATGCCATCATCCCGACCGGTGTAGCGGCACGTAACCTGACAGACAACGAGCGGAAGGTGTACGACCTGGTGGCCCGCCGTTTCATCGCGGTTTTCTATCCGGACTGTGAGATCTCGACCACAACGGTGTTGGGCAAAGTCGGCAAAGTGGATTTCAAAGTAACAGGCAAGCAGATACTGAAACCGGGATGGCGCGTCGTGTTCGGAGCAGAGCAGAAGGACCCGGATGCCGAACCGTCAGACGAAGAAGGCGTATTACCGGATTTCGTCAAAGGAGAAAGCGGTTCCCACAAACCGACATTAGGTGAAAAATGGACACAACCGCCCAAACCCTACACCGAAGCGACGTTGCTCCGCGCAATGGAAACCGCCGGCAAACTGGTGGACAACGACGAATTGCGAGACGCTCTGAAGGAAAACGGCATAGGCCGTCCTTCCACCCGAGCCGCCATCATCGAGACGTTGTTCAAACGCAATTATATCCGTAAGGAACGCAAGAACCTCTTCCCTACGGCCACCGGAGTGGAACTCATCGGCACGATACAGGAAGAACTGTTGAAAAGCGCCGAACTGACCGGCCTCTGGGAAAAGAAGCTCCGGCAGATCGAACGGGGCACTTACGAGGCCCGTACTTTTTTGGAAGAGCTTAAGCAGATGGTCCACCAGGTAGTGATCAACGTCCTCTCCGACCAGACCGGACGCACCATCACGATCGAGCAGGCCGTTCCGGAAAAGCCCCAACCCGAAAAAGGATCGAAAGAACCGAAAGAAAAGAAACCGCGCAAGCCGCGTGCCAAAAAGGAAAAGACAGCCGGTCAGCCGGAAACAGCAGCCGTTCCCACGAAGCCGGTATGCCCAATCTGCAAGAAAGGCAGTATACTGCGTGGCAAAACAGCTTACGGCTGTTCCGAATACAAAAACGGTTGTACTTTCCGCATGGACTACGCCACCTATGGCGAAGGATTGTCGGATGAAGAACTGATAAAAGCTATCAGTGGGATTGGAAAAGCCTGATACAGGTTTGGTTTACGCTTTATTTACGACAAATCAGAACGTGAAAACATAACAGATAAAGAACTACAAAGTATTTTGTGGAAAAATAGGTTTTAAAAAATCAAAAATCGATGAAAGAAGAATGGTTTCCTTTGGTTAATGAGGAGGGAGAGACAATAGGGAAGGCAACCCGCAAGGAATGTCATAGCGGATCGAAGATGTTACATCCGGTGGTGCATCTGCATATTTTCAATAAGGCAGGCGAGCTCTACCTGCAAAAGCGTTCGATGAACAAAGATATCCAACCCGGTAAATGGGATACAGCCGTTGGAGGCCATATCGACTACGGTGAGACGGTCGAAGAAGCCCTTCGCCGGGAAGTACGGGAGGAATTAGGTATAACAGATTTCGTTCCGCAATTCATCACCCGTTATGTATTCGAATCGGCCATAGAGAAAGAATTGGTCAACACCTTCCGTACCACTTACGAAGGCCCGGTCACCCCCGACCCTTCCGAACTGGATGGCGGACGTTTCTGGTCTCCGGCCGAAATCCTCGATAACATAGGGAAAGGTGTTTTCACGCCCAACTTCGAAGGAGAATACAAACGATTGTTCATGTAAACAACAAAAAACCGCAACAGCAGACCTGTGATTTCAAAACACCGGTGTTTTGAAATCGAAACATAGGTGTTTTAAACTCAAAACATATATGTTTTGAAAAGGCAAAAAAAGAGGCCATGCAACCAAGCATGACCTCTTTTTTTGTTATCTCGATGAATGATTATTTACACATATCACGAATGATCTGAATCAGTTCGTCGCCAATTTCTTCTGCTTCCTGCATCGTGTGAGCTTCGGAATAGATACGGATGATCGGTTCTGTATTGCTCTTGCGCAGGTGAACCCATTTTTCAGGGAAGTCGATCTTCACGCCGTCGATATCGGTGATATCGTATTGGGCGAATTTCTCTTTTACTTTTGCCAGGATAGCATCGACATTGATATCCGGAGTCAGTTCCACTTTCTTCTTCGAAATGAAATACGGAGGATAGGTAGCACGCAGTTCGCTTGTCTTCATCTGTTTCTTTGCCAGATGAGTCAGGAACAGGGCGATACCGACCAAAGCATCACGACCGTAATGGCTGGCCGGGTAGATCACACCGCCATTGCCTTCACCACCGATGATGGCGTTAGTCGCTTTCATCTTCGTCACGACATTCACTTCGCCTACTGCTGCCGCGTTATACTCGCAACCATGAGCACGGGTAACATCACGCAGAGCACGGCTCGAACTCAGGTTGCTGACCGTATTGCCCGGTGTATGGCTCAGGACATAGTCGCTGACAGCCACCAATGTGTATTCTTCTCCGAACATCTCCCCGTCTTCACAGATAATGGCCAAACGGTCTACGTCCGGGTCCACAACAAAACCGACATCGGCTTTGGCATGCTTCATCAGGTTGGATATCTCCGTCAGATTTTCAGGGATCGGCTCCGGATTGTGTGCAAAGTTACCGTGAGGAGCACAATGCAGTTTGAAGATTTCCTTTACCCCCAAAGCAGAAAGCAATTCGGGGATAACGATACCGCCCACCGAGTTCACGCAGTCGATAGCGACACGGAAATTAGCGGCCTTGATAGCCTCGACATCCACCAAATCCAGCTTCAACACGCTTTCGATGTGCTTTTGGTTATAGGTGTTGTTGATATAGACTTTTCCCAAATGGTCGACATCGGCAAATACAAAACTTTCTTCAGCAGCAATCTTCAGCACCTCGGCACCTTCGGCTGCATTCAGGAATTCACCCCGTTCGTTCAACAACTTCAGAGCATTCCATTGTTTCGGATTATGGCTGGCTGTCAAAATGATACCGCCACAAGCTTCTTCCCAGGCAACAGCCAATTCGGTGGTCGGAGTAGTGGCCAGGTCGATGTCCACCACATCAAAGCCCATTCCGGTAAGCGTGCCGAGAACGACTTGTTTAACCATCGGACCGGAGATACGCGCATCACGGCCTACCACGATCTTGTTTGTTGTCACCTTCGTATTTTTCTTAATGAATGTAGCATAAGCTGCCACAAACTTGACAATAGCCAACGGATTGAGCCCGTCTTCCGGATTCCCGCCAATTGTACCACGAATACCGGAAATAGATTTAATCAGTGTCATTAGTTAGATTTATTTTATAAAAGTATACTTCACTTTCTCAAAAAACACAGGAGTTCCGGAGCTTTGGAAATCACTGCTCATCAGCTTAAACGGAACGATCAGTTTGACAACCGCGCTGTCTCCCACATAAGGAAGTCCGGCTCCCAAACCTTCACAAATAAACATATCCCATGTATAAGAGTAATCCGGATTCAAAGAAGTATAATAACCATATCTGAACTCTACCGGATACGTACCGTTTGAATTCGGGCCGAGCAGGTCGACGGTACCGGTTCCCATACTGCTGCTTTCCATAAACATCCGGGCGATGAAACGGGAACGGATCGCGGTTTGCCCCAGCACCGCACGTTCACTGTTTCCCTTATTGACGATATTCAGATAAACACCATTATCCAACTCTACAAATTCATTTTCCTTAAAAATACTATCCGCAGGGAAATCATCCAAAAAGACCAGGCCGCTATCAACCTGCAAACGCTCGATCGCTTTTCTCTGGGCCTTCAACATATCAGTGTATGACTTTGTCTTGTCACACGACACCACCATTATGGCAGCGCACATAATCAACAGGATATAAAAACCTCTCTTCATCTGTTACTATTTATTGTAAATGAATGGCAAATGTATATAATCTCTGCCATATCTCAGGCATGTTTATTTAATTCTTCTGTTTTATTAGGATTAAATTCCCTTAAACCTTTCTCAAAAACGTTTACAGCATCGGCCAATGAACCATAAAATTCTCCCCCCGAAGCGTTTTTATGTCCGCCTCCATTGAAATACAGGCTTGCAAACTGGTTGCAGGGGAAATCTCCGACAGACCGGAGCGAGATCTTCACATAATCCTTATCTTCGCGGATAAAGACACTGAAAGCCACATTTTCGATACTCAACGGCAGGTTGACAAACCCTTCGGTATCGCCTGTCACATAACGGAAACGGTTCATCTCTTCCAACGAAAGCGTGATCAGAGCGGCATGTTGTTCCGGATAAATCTTCATCTTTTCATACAGGACATATCCCATCATGCGCAAACGGCTTTCCGAATAGACCTGGTTCACTTTCCGGTAGATCAGATCCTTGTCGATACCTTTCTTGATCAGTTCGCTTATGATCGTATAAATCTCCGGCTTGTTCGAATTGTAGGTAAACGAACCTGTATCCGTCATCATGCCCGTATAGATGCAGGCGGCACAATCTTTATTGATCAGGTCGAACATCCCCATGCGGCAGATGAAACGAAAAACCATCTCACTCGTAGACGACATTTCAGGATATGACATCGTGACCCGGCAAAAATCGGCCGGATTCAGATGATGGTCGATCATCACCTTTCGCCCATCTGCCGCCACAACAGCCGGAGCCAGTTTTTCGATACGTTTGGGTTCGTTGAAATCAAGGCAGAAAATGACATCCGCATCCCGGATCAACTGTTCGGCAAAATCAGGATATTTCTCATGAATGACAATTTCCTTATTTCCCGGCATCCATTTATAGAATTTTGGGAAATCGTTGGGAACCACTACCGTCACGTTATCTTTTCCATAGGTTGTCAAAAAATGGTACAGTCCCAATGCGGAACCTATAGCATCCCCGTCAGGGGTAACATGTGTCACTATTACAAAACTTTCGCCTTTCTCGACGTACTTCTTGGCTTTCTGAATTTTCTCTTCGTGAATGATTTTCGTAATCATATATTCTCTTATTTTCAGTGACAAAGGTACTACTTTTTTTAGATTCAGCACAGCTTTAAATTCTCAATCACCCGGACAAGAAGCATAATTAACAACAAAAACAGAGAGACAAGCAGATAGCGCGAACGTCCGGCATGAACATACCACAAGGTAGACAGAAGCATTCCATACGCCACCAGCATCGTCAGGAAATCGAACCGGAAAGAAAAAACCGCTCCCGGCACCCGGCTAAAAGAGTCTACGATCCAAAGCAAACCACGCGCGAGCCATTCCACGACAACCTGCAACCAACCATACCCAAGAATCCATTCTGGCAAAATCATATAGACCAAACTTGCCGGTATCAACAAAGTCGCAAGAAACGTAAGCGGCAAGTTCGTCAACAGAAAGACAGTCGAAAACTGCCCGAAATAATACAGACATAAAAAAGTCGTGCCCGCCTGTGCCGACAGGGTGACCGTGACCCATCCCCACGGTGTCCTCAAAAACGGATTATGCACCTTTATCAACGCCTGCAACCGGGGCTGGAAATAAAGGATGGACAGCACGGCCAGATAACTCAGCTGGAAACCTATGTCGAATAAGTACAAGGGTTCATAAACCAACATGCAAAAAGCGGAAGCCGCCAATATATTATAACGCTCCGCCCTCCTATCCAACACTCCGCCCGTCAGATACATCGTAAGCATCAACGCAGCCCTCACAGAAGAGGCCGCCAAACCTGTTATCGCAGCAAATCCCCACAATAGCACGAGCAGCGAGATGTAGCGAATCCACCGGCAACATCCATTCCTGGGGAGAAAAGAAAAAAGAAAAGATAAAAAGCCACAGACGATTGCCACATGAAAGCCGCTTACGGCCAGGATATGTGCTACCCCCGTAGCCGAAAAACGGTTCCGCACCTCCCGACTCATAGCTTGCCGGTAACCGACAGTGATAGTGGCCAGTACAGATTTCTCTTCATCGGTCAGATTTAGTTTTGCGATCGGTTCCAATAATCGTTGCTGTTCTTCCTGCGCCCAACGGGAAAGAAGGGAAACCGGATGTTCCGACGAGGATTCAGACTGCGAATAAGCAGTCTTTTGTATCGAAAGGAAAAGCAACAGAGACAAGAAAACCGCTCCCCACAGCCAACGGGTTTCATAACAAACATGCTCCTGCCCTCTCAAGGCAAGACCGGCTGTGGTAATGATAATAACAGGGAGCAATAGTAATACCCAGGAATAAGTACAACACGAAAAAACAGTCTGTAGCATAATCCCCGCAATCCAGACAAGCAGCGGACGGGCAAAGGGACGGATCTGTAATTCTTTTATCATAATGTAAGGTTTTGAAATGATTGGTTTAAGGCTTGATCGGTATTGCACAAAAGACGTCATTCCGTAGGGGCAGGGCTCTGCTCTGCCCAAAGGACGTCATTTTCCGTAGGGGCAGGGCTCTGCTCTGCCCATTGCATCCAATAAAGGTTCGATTCTGACTGGGCGAAGTAGAACCCCGTGACTGGGCGAAGTAGAACCCCGCCCCTACGAGACGACATTATAATCCTTTCAGTTCCCGGATCGTCTTCAACGGGTCGGAAGAACGGAAGACAAAACTGCCGGCAACCAGCACATCCGCTCCTACTTCGAGCAGAGGTTTCGCGGTCTGCATGTTTACTCCGCCATCGACTTCGATCAAGGTGTCCGACCCTTTTGCCAGGATCATATCTTTCAGGCGAGCTGTTTTGTCTATCGAATGTTCAATAAACTTCTGTCCGCCGTAGCCCGGATTCACCGACATGAGCAACACCATATCCAAATCCTGCAGGATATCTTCCAACAAGGAAATCGGCGTATGCGGGTTCAATGTGACGGCCGCCTTCATCCCCGCTTCTTTGATTGCCGCCACCGTACGGTGCAGATGCGTGCACGCTTCATAATGCACATTCATCATATAAGCGCCCGTAGCGGCTACTTCGGGGATGAACTTCTGCGGTTCCACGATCATCAGATGGACATCCATCGGTTTTTTGCAGATTGGTTTCAATGCTTCCAAAACCGGAAAGCCAAACGATATATTAGGCACGAACACGCCGTCCATTATATCCAGATGCAACCAATCGGCATCACTCTCGTTGATCATTTCCACTTCTCGCTGCAAGTTCAGAAAATCAGCAGCCAGCAGAGAAGGGGCTATTTTATGTTTCATACTTTTTTTGCTTTTTGCAAAGGTAACCTCAGTTCATTACAAAACCACAAAATTCCGTGCGTAAAGCGGGTTCTGAATGATAAACCCTCGCAAATTGAGTAAGGAAATCAAGTGTTTGCCGACGTGGCGTTGTTTTCCTTTCTTTCCGGTTTCTGTCTGTTTTATTTTCTATTTCATTCATACATTGAGTAGAAAGTCTCTTCATAGGCAACTCGTTTTTTTATCTTGTTCGATAATAAAACGGTCTGCCTCTCTCCTTATTGTATGACAAGAAAATAAATTTTCAACATTCGATGTCCATCAATCAAGCCATCGACAGCTCGATGCTGTTTTCTTCCGCCATGCGGCGCATATTCAGAATCGCATAGCGCATGCGTCCCAAAGCCGTATTGATGCTCACACCGGTAATATCGGCAATTTCCTTAAAACTGAGATCCTGATAATAACGCATTTCCAATACTTCACGCTGGCTGTCGGGAAGATGTTTCACCAGTTTTTTCACATCAGACAACACCTGATGGCGCACGATGTTATCTTCGATCGTGCTGTCGCAAAGTTTGATATTATTGAAAAGATCCACTTCCACTTCGTCATTGGAAACTGTGTTTTCATTGCGTTCCTGACGGAAGTAGTCGATAATCAGGTTATGAGCGATACGGGTAATCCATGCCTTAAACTTACCGTTTTCGGTATAACGGCCTTGTTTGATAGTCATAATCACCTTGACAAAAGTCTCCTGAAAGATATCTTCGGTGAGATCTTTGTTATGGACTATAAAGTAAATGTAGGAGTGTATGCTGCTTTTATAACGATTCAACAACACGTCGAAAGCAGCATTATTACCTTCTGCATAAAGAACGACCAACTCTTCGTCAGTCATCATTCTTAAAGTTTTCATTACTTCTATATTTTTAGTTTTTTCTTGAGTAATGTTTATGCTATAGGCAATGATATTTAAAATTGTTAGACAATGATATTATTTATATTTACAAAGACAAAAGAACGAAAAGTATTTTAAATAGGCAAACATTTCCTTTTTTTTCACACAAAAAAGCCCCCTGTCCGTACGTTTCATGTACAAACAGGGGGCTTTTATGAACTAAACTGCATTTCAAGCGATGGGCTTAACTATTTCAATTCTTAGACCAAGTGCATTTATAATTCGGTAAAAAGTTGCAGCACTTGGATTGATAGCGCCATTCTCAATACGTGAAATATACGATTTGGTTGCATTGATTCTCTTTGCAAGCTCGGATTGCGTAACTTTTGCTTCTCGCCTTGCATCCAACAATATTTGACCAGTATAAAATGCGTAGGCTTCTTCATCAAATTTAGTGCGTTCAGGAGTTCCAGGTGCACCAAATTCATTATCAAGTTCCGCGCTGATATCAGTCAGCATGTTGTCTTTTGTACTCATAATATTCCTCCTTTATCTTTAATGCCTTCTCTATCTCTGACGGTGGAGTTTTAGGGGGCTTTTTCTGAAAACCATTAAACAATACTACTATTTGTCCTTCATCAAAAATAAAGAAGATACGGTAAATATTTCCATTGTATGATATTCGCAATTCATATAGACCATCACACATAATCTTTATGAACTTTACTGGCATCCGGTCTTCTGTTTCAAGCAGTGAAAGCACATACTTCACCTTTTGGAGCTCTTTTTCAGTCAAAGTCTTCAAAAAATCTTTATAATATCGACCGTATGCTACAATTTTTCTTCTCATGATACAAAGATACAAAAAGTTTCAATATCATACAACATTAAATACACATAGAATTTAGCGACCAACTATCTCATTGTACGACCAAAAACAAATGCTCCCTATCCATACATTACAATATAGGAACAGGAGTATATACCGTTGTTCTTATAACAGCCAATCCTCTCTCTGTAACTTTTTAATGTACGGAGAGAGGATTTACAATAACATCTATATATTTTTTAGAACTTGTAGCCTAAAGTCAATGCAACCTTTGTCGTGTTTCCTGACTTCGCCAACGTGTCACCCAAAAACAGGTGACACAAAATCACAAAATACTATTTATCAATCAATTATAATATTAGCATTCTTTGAGTGACGAAGTCAGAAAAAAAGCCCCCTGTCCGTACGTTTTATGTACAAACAGGGGACTTTTATGAACTAAACTGCATTTCACAACAGGCTGAATTTAATAAATTCTTCTATCTCTTGTGCAGTAACAGAATAAACAGGTTGCAATTGATCGAAACCGACATCTCTGGTGAAACGATTGCTATTAGTAAGCATTGCCAACAAATTTTTAGATTTCAACTTATGCCCTGAATAACTCAATGCCAAAGATATTAAATCATTTATAGACACACCACTCTTCAAAATAGAAAAGATATCATAATAATCACGGAAATTACTTCGCCGTAACATGACTTCCATCTTCATTGCCCCTATAGATCTGACATCTGCCAATCTGATGTTATTCAAATAATTCACTGGATTATTGACAGGAGAATACTTAGGACACGCGTAAAACGACAACTTTACCCCAGACACAAGAAACTCCACATGGTCTATATCCAATATATCTTTATGCTGAATTTCTCCAACCGAAGCAAGCTCTTTTTCTATCTGAAACCAAGCGACTTCCATGTTCTCTGTTTTTGAGGTACGCCATTTCATAAAGTCCAAATCTTCACTTTGGCGAGTTCCTATCTGTAGAGACAAAGCTGTGCCACCAACTAAAAGATAAGGCTTTATACACTCCAGATTAGAGACAGCCTCAAAAATTGCCTGTGTATACGGAGCCAATCCCTTCATACTAACATTTTATTAAGATGGCGAGTAGCCATAGATTTGATATAGGCATCCGGTTTCTTTACTTTAAAGTAATACCAGGCTAAAAAGCGGTTCAACGTATAAAGATATTCCTCTTGGGGAATAAGATAGTTCAGCCACACTTGTTTTATTTTCTTGAATGAAAATATCTGAAACAATTGGTTGATTTCTTCCAAATCCAAATGCAACAAAGTTTTCTCTATCAATATTTCATCCGAAACCTCATTGACAGAACTTTCATTGTACGACCAGAAACAATGCTCTTGTTTCAACTTCCCCAACAATTCTTGTTTTACCGCATCTACAAACATTACCTTCAGTTTTTAGAACTTGTAGCCTAAAGTCAATGCGACCTTTGTCGTGTTTGTTTTCAGTGTGGCGGGAACAGATTCCACCAGAACATTCTTATCGCTGTCAATCAGATGCGGGAATGGATAAACCTCCTCTTTCTGCATGCGATACACGCAAGCCAAATCCATATAGAAATTAGGAGTGAAACGATAGCCTAAACCCACCGTATAATAATTCACATGATGATCTACCGTATAAGCTGTACGCGTTCCGGTAGGAAGAACTTCCACTATGCTTCCTGTTTCACTATATTTCATGTGCTCCTGAACCGGACTATTTTGCCAAGCGCCTCCCAAACGAATTGCAAATTGAGGGGTGACCTTATATTCTGCTCCGACTTTCAGCATACCGCTGACACGAAAATCATCCTTTATATCACCATTATCTCCTTCCTGATCATATCCGTCCCGGTCCTGCAAACGCATCGATTTATTGTTTGTCAATTCATAATCAACACTGATAAGAGCATCCTGCCCTAAAATGGCTGCTGCACTGAATATCCACTTATCAGATGTACGAAGACGATACTCGGTATAGAAGTCCGTTGGTGTTTCAGCCTTCCGAGACATATCCGGATTATTCGGATCTATCGGATTCTGTTTGTCTCCTGCATAATAATCAAAGATATAAGCCTGGCTCTCCGCACTATAATAATTGGTCATCTTATACCAGGTAGGCGAATTATAAGCTACTCCCAAACGTAAAAAGTCGGTCGGACGAGCAATCACTCCTAAATTAAAAGAATAGCCCGTTCCATTTAACGATGAATAATTATCCCAATAAAGCTGATCCCTGAAATTATTTTTTTCAGCTTCCGCATTGAAATATCCAAAATCCTCATCATAAAGAGTCGTTGCATTATAATCGATATCTGTTACAGATACAGTTGCACCGATAAAAAAACGGTTTGATATATTCGTGGCAAACGAAAAGTCATATTTATCTATAGCCCCCTTTTCGGAGACAAACATATCAGCAGATTGCACCTCTAAAGATTGCCATTTATTGTTTTCGTCCTTATATCCAAAGGGAGAATAGAAACTTCCCGCTTGATTCTTATTGTCTGTATCAATCAGACCTCCGTTATAAGCCAACGTCGGCAGCCAATCTTGATATAAGTATGGATTATATGAATCTGTCGACCAAAGATCATTACCGGTCAACCCTTTATCAGTTACAGGGTCTTTCCACAAATTTGCATAACCGGCCATATAATCAGAGATGGAAAAACCTCCGGCTCCCCGCCCCATCCGATACTGACGGTTAAAATTTTTCACCCGGTTATAGGCGAAACCGACATTCCATCCGACCAGGCCTTCGTCATTTCCTGTAGGG